>ENA-OPYY01000020-OPYY01000020.1-human-gut-metagenome-genome-assembly--contig:-NODE-20-length-76177-cov-3.361026_pt1 | contig 76177 bp, 56 predicted proteins | sample MGYA00242472_ERZ504481 | MGnify/ENA primary metagenome ERZ504481 (study PRJEB26092, sample SAMD00036265) | human gut metagenome | host: Homo sapiens | study: EMG produced TPA metagenomics assembly of...
CTGGGCAGCAAGCTTTATGGTATGAATCATGACGGTTCTGAGAAGAGCGATGATGTGAACAATCCGAAGGCTTTCTATAAGAGAACCTACTACAAGAGCCGTACCTTCAACAAAAGAATGTATTTATGGCCCGTTCCGCAGGCTCAGATGGACATCAACCCCAATTTGAGACAACTCCCGGATATTAATAAATAATTAGAGAACAAGTATGAAATCAATAAAATTCATTTTTAGTGCGATGACATTGGCATTTGCTGCATTGACATCCTGTTCGGATGATAACAGTGTGGACTTGTCCAATCGTAAGTTTGTACGTATTGACCAATCATCGGTTTATTTGGAGATTGACGAAACTGCCACAGTTACCGCTTCTGTTGATGACCTGGCAGGCGATTCCTATCAGTTGAAGTGGAGTGTCCTCAACTCCGATGTGGCTACCATTGAAGGTGTGGAAAATAATGCAGCTGTAATTACACCTGCTGCTGTTGGAAAAACGGTCATCAAGGTAGAAACGGCTGATGGCAAGTTGTGCTACTTTAGCGACTTGACTGTTACCAAGACTCCTAAGACGTGTTACATTGACTTTGGTGTCATTGATTCTCCGGCTCCGTTTAACAACTATAGGAATCCCAGAGACCCCGGATTGGTAAATATGCTCGACCATAGAGGTCGTCCTACTACTTTCGGCATCGAGGTGGACAAACCGTTTTCCGGAGAATTGGCTCGCGGTTTGAATAATAATTTGGGTCTTCCAAAAACAGCTTCTGAGGATATGTTTTTCAGCGACGGTATTGCTATTCCGCTCAGTGGATTTAAGGTGACAGGTCTCTCTCAAGGAACAAAATATACGTTCAGTTTCTATGGTCACATCAATGACCGTGGAACTGAAACCGAGTTCCATGTAATCGGAAAGAACGATGGCGTTGCTTATTTGGTTAATGACGATAATTTCGATAGAACGGTAGAGATTAAGGGTATTGAGCCTAATGACGAAGGTGTTGTTTATATCGAAATGAAACCGGGCCCGAACAATGTACAATGGGCCAAATTCTTTGGCGTAAATACCATGGTACTTTCAGAAGAGGAGAATTGATGTGGTTTTATAGACCATAATCCTTTCTATTGAAATAATACTGTCAGTGAGGAGAGATACCGTTTAAACAGGCATTCTCTCCTTGCCTTTTTAAAAAACATATAGTAAAATAGTTTATGAAAATTAATTTGAAAGAAGTTTCTGTTTTCTTGTCTGCCATTCTATTGGCAGGCTCGTATGCCGTGGCTCAGAACCCATACAGATGGACGGATGAGCTGGAGTTATTGAAAAGAGTGGATAAATTGCCGGAGTATCGCACTGGCTCTTATGTGGAGCAGTTCTCGAGTTACGACCGTACCGGAGGCAATGATGATGGTTTTGCGGGTACTTATTCTTTCCTTCGTAAGGAAGGTGATAAGTTGGTGATTGCTGAGATGGAAGGCCCCGGAGTCATCAACCGAATCTGGACTCCTACACCGACGGACAATATGCTCTATTTCTATTTTGATGGACAGAAAGAGCCCGGTCTGAAAATAAAGTTCTCGGATTTGTTTTCCGGTAAGGTTTATCCGTTTACAAAGCCCGTTTGTGGCAATGAAATCGGTGGTTTTTATTGTTATCTGCCCATTACGTATAAAAAGTCCTGTAAAATTGTTTTCGATGGACCTAAATTGGAATTCATTCAGATACAATACCGTAACCTGCCGGGAAAGAAGGTGGAAACCTATACCGGTGAATTCTCACAGCAGGATAAGGATTTGTTGGCTGAGGTGAATAGAATATGGGCTGACTTGTCTCCTGCTGTAACGAATTATACCTTTGGAAAATCAGCTGGTGTACAGACGGAAGAAAAGGTATTTACACTGAGTCCGGGAGAAGAAGTTTCTTTCTTTGAGATGGCAGAACCGGGACGTATTGTAGGTATGTCGATTGATGGCGGAACATCTTTCGAAGGTTTATACAAAGATGTGATTCTTTCAGCTAAATGGGATAATGAGAAGGTGGAGGCTATTTATGCCCCCGTTGCTGATTTTTTTGGATATGCCTATGGAAAAGGAGCAATGCGGAGTATCTTAATGGGTAAGCAAGGTACTTCCAACTACTGCTATCTGCCAATGCCTTTTGACAAGTCAGCTTCTATGAAGATGATTTATAAAAAGAGAGAAGGTATTCAGCAATCTCCTATTTCTGTAAACGTTAAAGTGTACTATAACAGTAATAAGCGTAATGTGAAGGAAGAGGGTAAGTTCTATTCTGTATGGCGTAGAGAGAAAACTCCTCTCGGCATTTTCCATAAGTTTGCTGCACAAAAAGGAAAAGGACATTATGTAGGAACCATCCATCAGGCACAAGGCCTGCGTCCGGGAATGACCTTGTTCTTCGAAGGGGACGACAGCACTTACGTAGATAATAAAATGCGTCTGCACGGCACCGGTTCCGAAGACTATTACAACGGTGGCTGGTATGCTTTATTGGATCGTTGGGACAGAGGAAACAGCCTCCCTCTCCATGGTTGTCTGGATTATTCACTTCCGATGGCCAGAACCGGTGGATACCGTTTCTTCTTGGCCGACAAAATGTCCTATGAGAAGGAAATCTATCATGGAATGGAACATGGTGAAGTAAAAAATAATTTCCCGGTAGATTATACATCTGTTGGATTCTTCTATGCAGCCCAGCCATTGCAAGGCAGAGAAGAGCCTACTGCTGAATTACGCACTGTATATCAGCCGACAGAACATATTTATTTCCCTCAATTGATGCAGCTGAGTCTTGGTGGAGGTGTCCAGGTAACAAATGAGCGTGGAATCCGTATGACCACCCAGCATGGAGGAGTAGTGCGCATCATGCTGAACGATGTGCCCGAAGGAAAATATAAAGTGCTGATAAACTATTTCGAGAAACCGAATGGTGCCGATTTCCAGGTTTGGCAACGCCAGAAGCAACTGTCCGGATGGATCTCTACTAAGAAGGACAAAGAAGTGTCTAAAGACAGAGTACATGTAGGAGACATCAATTTGACGGAACAAACCAATTCGGTCACTTTCCATGTGAGAAATAATAACGGTGGGGACCAGTTTGAACTGGGACTGATTATCCTGGAAAGAATAAAGGAATAGATGTGGGAATGTGTACTTGTATATGGAATTGATAAGAATGAGAACTAAACAAATTTTACTGTTCGGGCTTGTTACCTGTAGTTTGACGGGCAATATGGCTTGTAAGGATGCTGATAGTGAAAAAACGCTGTGTATTGATAATGTACGCATGATATCCCGTGTCACGGGTGATCCTTTGCCGGGAGATACATTGCTGAATCCCAATAATACCGGACCTGACTTTGATGTATATGGAACGGATTTGGGGTTAATGTGGCATATGGATGGAAACCGTGTGGGCATGTTTTTCGGAGATACCAGTGGAGAAGGTTTTGTCGTGAATAAAAATGGTGGCAATGGTTCCAACTGGCGTTCTAACGTACTGGCTTTTTCATCGGATACAGAGCTTACAGACGGTCTTAAAATAGATTCAATGCTGCTTGATGCCGATGGTAAGGCGCTTGAGGTATGTGCGGGCGGTAAGACGAATCCGGAGGTATACCAGACTTCCATCCCTACGAGTGCTATTCGGGCCGGTAAAACGGATTGTGTCCATATTATGAACATCTATGATTGGGGAGCGCCTCATGGACGCTGGCTTACCAATTTTTCTTCTGTCTATACTTCCAATGATGACGGTCGGACATGGGAGCGGCGTGAAGAGGTGACTTTTTCTCCCGACAGTCATTTTTCGCAAGTGGCTTATGCCAAACGTGACGGATGGATTTATATGCTTGGCACACAGGCCGGACGTGGTGATGCTGCGTATCTGGCGCGTTTCCTTGAGAAAGATCTTCTGGATATGAAGGCCTATGAATACTGGAATGGTGAAAGTAAAGAGTGGATACGTGGAAATGAGGCTGCCGCTACTCCGGTATTGAGAGGTCCCGTAGGAGAAGCGTCGCTGATATGGCACAAGAAGTTTGAGCGTTGGATTCTGACTTATAATTATGATCCGAATCATGACGAGACTCCTTTGACCAAAAGGCATGCCATTCTTTATTGTACATCGAAGGATCTCGTCCAGTGGAGCGAGCCGAAAGTATTGGCGGAAGCGGACAGATATCCAGCTTTGTATTGCGCTTACATACATCCGTTGAAAGACAATGATGACCAGCTTTGGTTCATCATGTCCATGTGGGGGCCGTACAATGCTTTCCTGATGTGTGCCGATATGAAGCTGGAATAATAATCACTTGACTTGAATTGGATATGAAGCTTAGGAATTTATTTTTATTAATAGCTCTCTCGTTACCGGTTTGCTTGTCTGCACAGACAAGCAAACAAATCTATCTGCAACGAGCCGATTCTTTACTTCAGCAGATACTTACTCTCTATAAAGTGGAGAAGTATGGCCTGCTGACGGAAACTTATCCAAGAAACCCGGAGCAGAGAATTACATATACGGCCAATACCGGCGTTGTTGTTAACCAGCAGGAGGTCTCTTTTTTGTGGCCTTATTCAGCCTTGGTATCCGGTTGTGTTTCTTTGTATAAGGTTTCCGGGCAAAAGAAGTACAGAAAACTGATGGACCGGCAGATAAAGCCGGGACTGGACCTTTATTGGGACTCTACCCGGATTCCCCATTGTTACCAGTCGTATCCGGCTTTTGCAGGTCATAATGATCGTTATTACGATGACAATGACTGGGTGGCCATTGATTTCTGTGATTACTATGAACGGACTGGTGACAAGGAGTATCTGGAAAAAGCCATCCAGCTGCATGACTATATTTATTCCGGATGGTCCGAAGAGTTGGGGGGAGGAATCTATTGGTGCGAACAGAAGAAAGAATCAAAAAATACTTGTTCGAATGCTCCGGCTACTGTTCTCTGTATGAAGCTGTTTAAGTTGACTAAGGATGCAAAATACCTTGAGCAAGCTAAGAAGACCTATCAATGGACCCGTGACAATCTTTGTGACCCTTCTGACTTTGTATATTGGGACAACAAGAATTTGCAGGGAAAAGTGGATCCGGCCAAATATACTTATAACAGCGGGCAGATGATTCAGGCCGGTGTACTTCTCTATCAGGCAACTGGAGAAAAGCGTTACCTGAAGGAGGCGCAGCAGACAGCCGAGGGTGCCTGCCGTTTCTTTCTGAAGGTACAGCCTATTGCAATAGGAGAGATGAAATTCTTCCCGGGAACTCCTTGGTTTAATGTAATCTTGTTCAGAGGTTTGAAGGCGCTATATCTGGTGGATAGGAATGAGGCGTACATAAAGACCATGATTGAGAATGCGGATTATGCCTGGAACTATACGCGTGATGAGAATGGCTTGTTTAGTAATGATTGGTCGGGTCACAGAGAAGAGCAGTTCAAAAGTCTACTGGAGAATGCTTGTATGATTGAGCTTTTCGCCGAGATCAGCGAATTACAATTTAAACACAATAAACAATAGATAAACAGAAAATGAAAAAACAGATTGCAGTATTGGTATCCGCCTTGCTAATGGGTGGCGGTACCTATGCTCAGAATGGTGCTCAGGCGCAAAAACCGAAAGCCTACATGGTGTCTGATGCACATTTGGACACACAGTGGAACTGGGATATCCAGACCACAATTAAGGATTATGTATGGAATACGATCAGTCAGAATTTGTTTCTGCTGAAGCAATATCCGGAATACATCTTTAATTTTGAAGGTGCGGTCAAGTATGCTTGGATGAAGGAATATTATCCGGCGCAATACGAAGAGATGAAGAAATTCATAGAGAGCGGTCGTTGGCATATTAGTGGAGCCAGCTGGGATGCCACTGATACGCTGGTTCCTTCCATAGAGTCTGCGATTCGTAACATCATGCTCGGCCAGGATTATTACCGGAAGGAATTCGGTGTGGAGAGCACGGACATTTTCTTGCCGGACTGTTTCGGTTTTGGCTGGACACTTCCTGCCATTGCGTCCCATTGCGGACTGATCGGCTTCTCCTCCCAGAAGTTGCAGTGGCGCAACAAACCGTTCTACGGTAACGACAAATATCCTTTCACTGTCGGCTTATGGCAAGGTATAGACGGCTCTACCATCATGATGACTCATGGATATGATTATAACCAACGTTTTGAGGACGGGGACCTGTCGGAAAACAAGGACTTGTTGGAATTGACCGGCCACTCTCCGCTTCACATGGTCTACCGCTATTACGGTACGGGAGACATAGGCGGTTCACCTACATTGGAGTCTGTACGTGCCGTAGAGAAAGGCTTGCAAGGCAATGGTCCGTTGCAGATTGTCAGTGCCACGAGTGACCGGATATATAAAGACTTCCAGCCTTACGCAAGCCATCCGGAACTGCCCAAGTTCAACGGTGAACTGTTGATGGATGTTCACGGTACCGGATGTTATACTTCCCAGGCTGCCATGAAGCTGTACAACCGTCAGAATGAGCTTTTGGGGGATGCAGCGGAACGCTCTTCCGTTGTAGCCGAATGGCTGAACCAAGCTTCCTATCCCGGAGCTGCATTGACTGAGAACTGGCAGCGTTTCATTTTCCATCAGTTCCATGATGACCTTACGGGAACAAGTATACCGCGGGCTTATGAATTCTCATGGAATGACGAGTTGATTTCCCTCAAGCAGTTCTCCGGTATTCTGACTTCCTCCATTGATGCTGTGGCAAGAAAGATGGATACCAGGATGAAAGGGATACCGGTGGTGCTTTACAATGCGCTTGGATTCCAGGTTTCCGATATGGCAGAGGTGGAACTTGCCTTGCCAAAGAAACCGAAAGGGATTACCGTATATGATATGAATGGCCGGAAAGTGGCCGCCCAATTGCTGTCCTATGCCGATGGTAAAGCCAGACTATTGATAGAAGCCGTTGTGCCTGCTACCGGTTATGCGGTATATGATGTCCGCACTTCCGGTTCGTCGGCTGACACCCGGGTATCTGTGGATTCCAATGCATTGGAGAATTCCATTTATAAGATAACGCTGGATACGAAGGGTGATATTGTTTCACTGTTTGACAAGAAGAACGGCAAGGAGCTGGTGAAACCCGGTAAATCCATTCGTCTGGCACTCTTCACGCAGAACAAGTCCTACATGTGGCCTGCTTGGGAGATCTTGAAGGAGACTATAGACCGGGAACCGGTTTCCATCACAGAGGATGTGAAGATGACACTGGTGGAGGATGGTGAGCTGCGCAAGTCACTCTGCATCGAGAAACGTTATGGAGAGTCACTCTTCAAGCAGTACATCCGTTTGTATGAGGGTAGCCGTGCCGACCGCATAGACTTTTACAATGAGGTGGACTGGCAGTTGTCCAATGCTTTGTTGAAGGCCGAATTTCCTTTGAACATGGCAAATACGGAAGCCACCTACGATTTGGGACTTGGAAGTGTGAGGCGGGGCAACAATACGGAGACTGCCTACGAAGTCTATGCACAGTATTGGGCCGATTTGACTGACCGTAGTGGAAACTATGGCGTATCTGTCTTGAATGACAGCAAATACGGCTGGGACAAGCCGGACGACAACACCCTCCGCCTGACCCTGCTGCATACCCCCGAAACAGACAAGGATTATGCTTACCAGAACCGCCAGGACTTCGGGCATCATTGCTTTACATACAGTCTGGTGGGTCATGCCGGCGGACTTGACAAGGCTGTCACCATGGAGAAGGCGGAGATATTGAACCAGAAGCTGAAAGCTTTCCGTACCGATAAACATAGGGGTACATTGGGTAAGGAGTTCTCTTTCGTCTCTTCCAATAACCGCAATGTCATTATCAAGGCATTGAAGAAAGCCGAGAACTCGGATGAGTATGTAGTGCGTGTCTATGAGATAGGCGGTGAGAAGGTGCAGGATGCGGTACTTTCTTTTGCAGGCGAAATTGCCAGTGCCTACGAAGCGGATGGCACTGAAAAGAGTATCGGTTCGGCCGAATTCAGTGGAAACGGGCTGTCTGTAAGTATAAAGCCTTATTCTATAAAGACATTCAAGGTACGTTTGAAGTCATCGGGCGAGGACGCTTATCAATTGCAGTATGCCTCTTTACCGTTGTCCTATAACTGTAAATGTTCCTCATTCAACGAGTTCCGCGGTGAAGCTGATTTTGAGTCGGGTTATTCGTTTGCGGCAGAACTGTTGCCCGAATCCCTGACTGTAAACGGGATTCCTTTCCAGCTCGGCGAGAAAGATGCCGCCAACGGAATGACGTGCAATGGTGATACTATTGTTCTACCGGAAGGTAAAAAGTATAATAAACTGTATTTTCTGGCTGCCGCTACGGACGGGGACTATGCCGCCACTTTCCGGTGCGGAGGGAACAAGAGTGAGGTCATTGTACCTTCCTATACCGGATTTGTCGGACAGTGGGGACATTCGGGACATACCAAAGGTTATCTGAAGGATGCCGAAGTGGCTTATGTGGGAACTCACCGCCACTCTCCTACAGCCGATGAGGCCTATGAGTTTACCTATATGTTCAAGTTCGGTGTCGATATTCCGGCAGGTGCTGCCAGCCTTATACTTCCGAAGAATGAAAAGGTTGTTCTTTTTGCTGCCACATTGGTGGAGGAAACTCTGAAACCCGTCCAGGTTGCCACTAGCTTGTTCCATACAGCCATCCGTGACAATGAGATGGAGTTGAACAGTGTGGAGGTGGAAAAAGAAAACCTGTTGAAGGGTGCGAAGATTATCGCCTATTCCGGCTATTTTAATGATAATGAGAAGCCCGAACGTATCGTTGACGGGGATGTCGATACCAAATGGTGTGAAGTGGGAAGTGCGTTGAATTATGTGGATTTTGATTTGGGTGAGGCGAAAACTGTGAGCGGTTGGAAACTGGTGAATGCAGGCCGTGAGGACAAAGGGTACATTACTTCCGCTTGCTTCCTGCAAGGCAGAAACAGCCAGGCTGAAGAATGGAAGACACTTGACAATATAGATGGAAACCGGCAGAATGTCGTATCACGTATGATTGACACTCCGGCGCAGGTACGCTATGTACGCTTGATGATAACCCGTCCTATGCAGCATGCAGGAGGAAAGGTGTTACGCATCAATGAGATGGAGATTTACTAAAATAATCGGTTATGATGAAAAAACTAGTTTTTGTAATTCAGTTGATATTTCTCTATAGCGGTTTGGCTATGGCCGACCCGGTTATCTCTCTTAAGACATTGTTGCATGAGATGACAGACCGTTCCGTGCTGGCGCGTTGGCCCGAAAATGCCTATACGTGTAAGCAGTTCAGCAGCTACGACCGTAGTTCGCATAACATGACGGATAAGCGTGCCTGGTTTGGTAATTTCGACCAAGGACAGTTTATCCGCCAGGAAGAGAACGGAGGGAGGACGGAATATGTGATGATGGATGCCGAAGGCCCCGGTGCCATAGTTCGTTTCTGGATGACTTTCTCCGGCATAAATCGGGGACAAGGGACTCTGCGTATCTACATAGACAATGAGGAAAAACCGGTAATTGAAGGCAATGTACGTGATATATTGAGCGGACAAGTCCTTTGTGGAGAACCTCTTTCAACTTCAGTACCCGATGAGGCTCCGATGGAAGAAAGAGGGCATAATTTATATTTGCCCATACCTTATGCCAAGCGGTGCAAGGTGACTATCGAATCGCCGGACTTGAAGATTACTCCGGAGGGGAAAATTGAGAGTAAGACCATTGTATACTATGCTATCAATTACCGCACTTATACTTCTCCGGTCAAGGTGATTTCTTTCTCGGCCAAAGAGTTGAAGAAGAATGCCCGGCTGATAGCTGCTGTCAATAAGAAGCTGTCGGAAGGAACACCTGGTATTGATACTCCGCTTGCGGGAGGAGAAAGTACGCTCAATCTGGCGACTTCTCTGGCTCCGGGTGAAAGCCGTAGTTTTACGATTGACGGCTCTCGTGCCATTCGTCGTCTTTCGATGCGGATTGATGCCGATGACCGTCGCCAAGCACTTCGCTCTACGGTCTTGTCCATTGCCTTTGATGGGGAACCAACTGTCTGGGCTCCGGTCGGTGAGTTTTTTGGGGTAGGCTATTATCCCGTTGCAACTGGTACGTGGTATACGCGGGCCGTGCAGGATGATGTGATGAGTGCATGGTGGGTGATGCCTTTCGAGCGGAACTGTACGATTACCTTGACCAATTATGGGGAACAGCCGGTGGAGATATCCAAGGCTGCTGCAGTTAGTGGAAAGTGGCAGTGGGATGAGCGCTCCATGCACTTTGGTACCACATGGTAGCAGTTTACGCATATCCATGCCCGGGGCGATGAGTTTGCCCAGGACCTTACGTTTGCCGATCTTAAAGGTAGGGGCGTGTATGTGGGAGATGCGGTTACTGTCTATAACCCCAACTTGGGTTGGTGGGGAGAAGGAGATGAAAAGGTGTATGTGGACGGTGAAACCTTTCCGTCACACTTTGGAACGGGTACAGAAGATTATTATGGCTATGCCTGGGGGCGCTATGAACCGTGGATAAACCATCCTTTTGTTGCCCAACCCATAGGAGATGGTTGTTATGCTCACATAGGTTTGGCGCAGAATACCCGTGTTCGTAGTTTGGATGCGATTCCGTTTACCCGGAGCCTGCGCTTTGACATGGAGTTATTCGATTGGTCGAATATACACCTTAATTATGCTCCGATAACCTTCTGGTATATGCTTCCCGGAGGCGAAATACAGCCGAAACCCTTTGTGAGCGATGTACGCGAACGGGTTGCCAACCAACCGTCAGATATTTTCGGTTCAGGGATGAGTCTGGTTGTGGAGGGCGAAGCATGCAGCCTCGTCCGGGGCATACAGGCTCCGTTGAATTGCAGACCAACTTCCATTCCTTGTGGAGTGAGGGTATGCAGCTCTATTGGAAAGATTTCAAACCGGGAGATAAGCTTTCACTGGCTTTTGACAGTGAAGTGGAAGGAATTTATTATGCGAAAATACAGTTCACTGTGGCGCCTGATTATGGTATATTTGCCCTTCGTGTAAATGATAAGGTGATTACTCCGGAAGTCAGTCTGACCAATGGAGAAGTGTCTCTGCTTTTGGTGAATCTTGGGCGGGTCAATTTGAAAAAAGGAAAGAATGAGTTGCAGATTGAGTCGATTGCACTGGCTCCGGGACATGATACCGGTTTCTTTGGGATTGATAAGTTGACTCTTCGCAAATAATTCTGTAGACGTCTCTATCGCAGGGATTGTACTTTGTATGGATAGCTTTGGATAAATAAAAGTCCAAGGCTATCTTTTTTGTATCAGTTCTTTTTCTATGATAAAATGCTATCTTTGTCCTCAAAATAATAGGTAAGATGAAACTTCGTTCACTCTATATCCTTTCTATTGTAGGGCTGCTACTGGTAATTGTGGTGCAGATTGGTGGTATGATGTATGCTTACGACAATACCAAGAAAGAGGCGGAACGCGCACTGAACGAATGTTTCCGTCTGGCTTTTATCGAAACGGTGGACAACGAGATTAATAATTTACCGTTTCCTGACATGACTATCCCTTTTTACTCGTATCTATCCAAAGACAGTATCAGGTCTTTCGAAGATGAGATGTTTTTTAAACTATCAGCAGGCAGCTCCTTTCTCGAAGATGTATATCATGTCGCCATTCCATTAGATGTGATGGCGAGGTTGGTAGAGAAGAAACTGAAATGGAAAAATATAGACCGGACTGTAAATATCCGTCCTGCGACGGACAGAAGCAAGCGTTCGGTATATGTACGGTTCAAGTCTGTTCTTTCGGAAAAAGCCTGGTTGAATGAGAAGAAAGGAGAGGCCATTGAAGCTGTCATGTTTTCTCCTTTTATACCGCTTGTCAAGGATATAGTCTTTTTGTTCCTTCCTACGCTTCTCTTGGTTGTTTTTCTGGTGTACAGTTGGGCCAGGCAAATGGATTCCATACTTAAACAAGGTAATGATATTGAGAAGCAGCGGTCTGCTTTTTATGTGCTGGCAGAGAAGATGAGGTTGCCGATAGGTGAGGTACGTAGTCAGATATCGGAGAGCCGGTGGGCAGATATAGAAGCCTCGGGGCAACATTTGCTGGACATGACAGAACATACGCTTACGGGAGCTAAGCAAAGCGAACGGCAGCGGCAGGTGCGCAAGCAATATTCTTTTAAAGTCTTTTCGATTGTCGGGTTGATTGCCGGCTGTCTGCTGATGGTAGTCTGGTTTGTCTATCTGTACCGTGCTTCTTTCAAAGAAACTGCCTATCAGGTAAATGATTGTTTTGAAGCAGCTTTTTATGACGAGGTCTTGAAACGCCGCCTTTCTTTGCTCTACGAACAGACTGATAGGGATGGAAAGGATGAATGGGAAGAGAGTGTTGAATCGCCTTTTGCAAAGGAGCAAAGGGAATTTCTGGAGAAAGAGCAGTCGAAGTATAAGGTGAACCGCTTTGGAGTGGTACATATGTACAATCCGGTCGATTTGAATTATCGACTACGCTCTGCTTTGATTATGCAGCGCAGCATCAATGAAAGCGGAATGGAACTTCCTCTCTCCGTGCAGTACCTCGATTCTGCTTTTGCTTCCAGGTTGGAAGCCTTGGGAATGACCTATAAGAGTGGTATCCGCCAGTACTACGCTCCCTCCGATAGTACAGTGGTGGAAGCAGGATATGCCTCGGCAAAATATCAGGATATTTCTTCCCGGTTTATACCGTTGAAGGAGGACAGCATCCTTTGTATACAAGGTGTGGTGAAGAATCCGTATCGCTACGTCATAAGTTCCGTATGGTATCTGTTTCTGCCTCTTTGGGTGATGTTTTTGGTGGTGTTGGACTGTATTCTCGGCCAGGTGAAAGTTTTGCGTACACAGCGGCATTTGGAGCAATTCCAGAAGGATTTTACTTATGCTATGATACACGACATGAAGTCTCCTCTGAGTTCCATCCTGATGGGAGCTCATATTCTGAATAGCGGCAAATTGTCCGGTAAGCCTGGAAAAGAAGAGAAATACCGGCAGGCGATGATGGAAGAGTGTGAGCATCTGCTTACCCTTTCCAATCGTGTACTGGTACTTACCAAGCTGGATGAGGGACATTTGGAACTCCATCAGGAAGAGGTGCCTTTGCGGCCTTTACTTGATGATATAATTGCCAAAATTTCTCTGAAAACCAGCAAAAGGGTAGAATTTACGACCGTTTATCATCGTTGTGAAATGGTGTATGCCGATGCCTTCTGTTTGCGTGAAGTGTTGGGCAATCTGCTGGACAATGCCATTAAATATTCCCATGAAGAGGTAAAGATAGATATTATTTGCGAATCGGAGAAAGGCTTCTGCAAGATAAAGGTGTGTGACAACGGATTGGGTATTCCCTTAAAAGACCAGTCTCTTATCTTCAACCGTTTTGAACGTTCTGCAGCAGTCGGGCGAAGTGGAAGGGGCGGTGCTGCAGGTTTTGGTCTGGGCCTGAATTATGTACAGCAGGTGATGCTGGCACATGGCGGCAGGGTAGAAGTGGAAAGTGAAGAGGGGTGCTTCAGTGAATTTACACTCTACTTTCCTATTGAGACTGTATAAATTTACCACACGTGGAAATTCAATCCTTCTGATTTGTCAGTAATATAGGAGCCTCCACCGAATGAGCGTAATTGCCAGAGGATGTAAAGGTCGTCGAAACTCATGACAGCCAGTAATATTCCAAATCGTGTGACATCATAATTGCCACTTGTCATACCATATATAAGGGGCAATATACCCAGTAGCAGGAAGGGCAGCAGGCATGTGGTGCGATATTGCCACATGCGTATCGGCGAAAACAATCTGAACAACAGTTTATGTAGGAATAGATTTACCAGGACAGCTGCCAATATACACATGAAGAATCTGACCAGCGATAGATGGCTGGTTGTTTCTCCATGTATCGACTGAAACAGAATCAGCATTGGTACTGCAAATACTATGGCAGCTATGATGCCGTATTTATTAATCCTCTTGCCCGAAACTACTATCTCTGTTCCTTTTCGGCTTTTTGTTATTGAAATATCTGCTTTCATAGTGTGGATTTTTTGTATTGATGTTGCAAAGGTAGAGTGGGGCACATGCTTCATAAGTTATCGCTACGTTAATATTAGGTTAAGAGGCGTTGTTTTCCTCGTTTATTTTATAGCAATATGACTGTTGCATTCATTCTTTTCCTTATTTTTGCAATATATAATAAACGCATTATGATAAAGTTATTGTTGGTAGAAGACGATGCAAGCTTGAGATATATAGTTCAGGGCGGGTTGGAAGATATGATAGGCGGTTATGAAGTGATTGCTGCCGCCAATGGCGAGGAGGGCTTGAAACAGTGGAAAGAACAACATCCTGATGTGATAGTATCTGATATAGAAATGCCCGTTATGAACGGTTACGAGATGGTGAAGCGTATCCGCGAGACAGATGGGGAAACTCCGATTCTGTTCTCCTCTGCCCTGATATCTCCTAAAGATGTGGTAAAAGGTTATGAAATCGGTGCCAATAACTATATAAAGAAACCGTTCATTCCCGAAGAACTGGATGCACATGTCCACGCCTTATTGAAGCTTTCCAAAGGCGAAAAATCGAAAGACACGAGTCAATGCTACAAGATAGGCAAGGAATATGTGTTGGATGCCACACATGCCACTTTGAAACATGCTTCGGGTGTAAACAAGACTTTGACTGTGCGCGAGACAGGTTTGTTGCAGATGCTTTGTGAGAAGCGGGGAGACGTTATCCGCCGGGAAGCTATCTTGGATAAATTCTGGAATACGGAAGATGATTACTTTGCTTCCCGCAGCCTGGATGTATTTGTGACGAGACTTCGGAAATTTCTTTCGGAAGACGAGTCGGTAACCATTAAAACAGTGAAAGGAGTAGGATTGATACTGATAGAAAATTAATAATGTATCCTTCTATATTGCAATAATTTAGCAGTACATGTACTGTTCTTCTGGTTTATTTTCGTTATTTTTGTATAGCAGTATTATATGAATATAAAGAAGGAGGGTATATGCGTATAAAACGGAAAGTCAGTATCTCTTGTCTTGGTGGCCGTTTGGGAATCTGCCTGCTGTTGGCTTTTGTGCCGCAATTGCTTTTTGCGCAGGAAGACAGTGTACGTTTCATTCGTGACAGTATACAGATACAGCCGGAATTCAATGAATCTCTATTCTCTCCTTTTGAGCTTCCTTCTGAAAACTCTGCCCCTTCTTCCATGTTTCATCCGGAGCACTCCTATTCCCTGCCCGATTTTTCACTGAAAGAGTCTCTTCGTCTGCCTTATCAGACCAATCCTTCCCTGCTATTTCGGGGAGATTACAGTACAAGCGGTGTATTAAGACAGTTTCCTCACGGTATGTTATTCGGTTCCGGTGGGCAGACCAGCGTATCGGGTATCGGACGTTTCAACAATGCTTCCCTGGGATATCAGCATGCCTTTAACCAAAGGCTGACGCTCCAGCTTGGCGTAGATGCCATGAAGATAAATATGATTCATTCCACCGGGCAGGCTTTCAGTACTTCGGGAGCTTTACGGTATCAGGCTTCGGACCGTGTAGCTTTTAAGGTTTTCGGTTCGTATGCCATAGGAAATACTTACGGGATGGATACCCACCGCTACGGTGCCACCATGTCTCTGGATATGTCCGAACGTTTTGGTATGGAAGTTGGAGTACAACGTTATTACGATGCTTATCGCGGTCGTTGGGAGACGGTTCCCGTTGTGATTCCCTATTATAATTTCGACAAGTTTAAATTAAGTCTGGATGTAGGTGGAATCTTGTATGAGATTCTGCGTAACACCGTCTTTGATAATAGAGGGGGCAGTGGCGGAGCGACTATTGCCCCACCACGTTTTCAGATGCCGCCATTGAGATAAGATAAGTATAAATCAGCTTTTTGTAGGGACAATCATCAAACAGTTTACTACTGTTACATAATATTATTGCTAATGTAGAAATACTTTCATGATATTTCGTTTATTTTTTGTTTTGCTGTTCGTTTTTGTGCGGACAGTTGTCCGAAAATGGACATTACTATAAAATAGTTATTCTTTGATAATCAGTGATTTAATTCTTTGGCACGCAGATTGACTATATATAGGCGAAGGCGGTTATGAAACAACAACCTCCTCAGAGAAAGAAGTAATAACAATAAAAAATAACGATTATGAAAGCAACAGTATTTTCAAAAGCAGTGGTAATGATGGCAGTGGTAATGGCAAGTGTAATGAACTTTTCTGCAAGCGCGACAACTCCTGCCGATTATGTGAAAACGAGGAGATGACCGGAGAACTGATGACCGCCAAGACTATCTTCCGCAATGAGGACGGACACCTTTTCCGTCACCTCCGCTACACTTACACTTATGACAGTGAGAACCGTGTGACGAGTAAGGAAGCTTTCAAGTGGGATAGCGTAAAGGAAGCCTGGGTGCCTTATTTCAAGCTGGATGTTGAATACACTGACAGTGAAGTTGAGTTGAACTATGCCCGTTGGAACAGTAGAACTAATGGTTACGACAGCTATACGCAAACTACCGTTTACGAACTGAATGACAGCAATGCGGCTTTGATGTTGGCAAGTACCAAATAAAGGATAATATATCAAATACAAAAGAGCCAAGTATCGTGAGGTGACACACCTTTGATACTTGGCTCTTTTTCGTTGAGGAAATGTATTATTGTTTCTCTGTTATCAGTCCGACAGCATAATTCAGCACTGTATCTTCATCCTTCATGAAATCTGCTACGGTTTGGGATACTTGATGATGGGGCGGTATGCCTATACCTTCCATGGAGAAACCTTTAGAAGAGACGTCCGGCTGGCGGGTAGGGATACGGAAATAGGTCCGCTGTTTGGTACAGAAAGGACGGGGGCCATTGCCGGTATCCCCTCCGGTAGCTTCGCCGATGAGGGTGACATTTCCGCTTTCCTTCATGTCGAGTGTGAAGCTCTCGGCAGCAGAGAGCGTATATGTGTCGGTCAGCAGATAGATTTTACCCTTATAGGCGTCGGCTTCGGGTTGCATGATGTAGCTCTTGCTGACGCAGTGTGGTTGTGCTTCGCGGATGAAGTACTTGCAGATGTTTACTCCATTCATGCTGTTTCCTCCACCGTTTCTACGTACGTCTATAATGAGGTATGGTAAATCCTTGACTTTGGGATAGACCGCCTTGAAATCTTCCATGACGGGGTTCATCATGGTTTTGATGGTAAGGTAACCAATGCTGTCTTGTAATATCCTGCTCTCCACAGTTTGTTCTTCGTTATCCGGAAAATAGTCCCTTTGTTTCAAGGGAAGGGTGACGGTCAGAGTATCGCCCCCTCTCAGCAGTGTATAGTTTCTTAGGGTGTCTGCATAACTACGGAACGCATCATAGGCTGTACGGAGCCGTCTGTGGGGGACGGTAGATGCTTCGGTATATTTTTCGTTCTGTTCAATCCATTGTTTATAGGGGAGTCCGTTGATAGCTATAATCCGGTCTTTGTCCTGGAAGCCGTATTCTGTCAGATAGTCACTGGGTTTGTCAACGAACAAGGAATCCTCTATAAAGGCTACGCGCTGATTGGCTGTGTACCTCTTGTAGCAGGTAATGGCGTGGGCGCATTGTAAGGCAGAGATGTATTCCTGCACTATCAGTCCGTAGTCTGTGGTGGTCTGCGCCTGGCGAACGCGGGCGTCACAAGCTTGATACAATGAATCCATATTCAGATGCTTGGCTTGGTATAATGAATAATTCTCCATGACAATCTGGTGTATTTCTTTGAAATCTTCTTCAAACTGCGAGGGGGTTAACGGTAGTTCCGCGATGTAGAAGTTTTCTACATCAATCTGCTTGTCATTATAGAAATAGTTGGCATAAACATACAAACCACACCAAATGGTTGCCAGTACAGCCATTACGATGACTATTACTTTTGAAATTTTTTTCAGAATCTTCATGTTTTATAGAGTTTAGTCGATATTTGCTTTTTCGGCAAAAATAGTAATAATTTTTGTTAATCTTATTTTTCTAACTCCTTATTTGCCAATAATGGTAACATGGAGGTAACTAACTGAGCTTCAAGTGCCTTCTTGTACGATGTCTGGTAGTTGGCTAACTTTGCAGCCGTAAATCAAAACATACTAAGGAGAAGTGATTATGAAGAACTATCAGAAAGTAAATGTGCCCGCAGGCGAGGCACGTGTCGAGTTGCACGATTCATTGAATCTGACTGGTGCAGAAGTATCTATCAGCAATTTGCCGGCTGGTGCAGGAGTACCTTTTGTGCATTCGCACAAGCAAAATGAAGAAATTTATGCCGTCCTCTCCGGACGCGGCACCATGGTGGTTGACGGAGAAACCGTAGAACTGCAGGCGGGTGACTGGCTTCGCGTGGCTCCGGCAGGAGAACGCCAATTGTCGGCTGCGGCAGACAGCGCCATCAGTGTGATTTGTATTCAGGTGAAAGCCGGCTCTCTGGAAGGCTTTACGATGACGGACGGTGTGGTGAAGTAAGAGGAAGTCACACAAGTAGAATTAAGGTGATAGGGGATGGTCTGTGGTGCAGGCTATTCCCTATTGTCATATGATGTGCAGTGATTTATTGACTGCGATTTGTTTTAAGTCAAAATAATCATATATTTTGTACTATACCTAAGAAAACAGACTATGTCAACTGATGCAATAAAACAGAAATTATGATTAAATTGAAGAAAGAGCATTGTTTCTGTTACATAACGAGGACCCAATCAAAGAGCTTAAAACTAAAAATTGAAAACATAATATCATGACCCAGCATAATGCCATCAAGCTTTTCGAAGCGAAGAAAGTCCGAACCGTTTGGGACGACATAGAAGAAAGATGGTACTTCTCAATAGTAGATGTGGTGACAGTCTGCTGTATGCCTATCCAGTTACGTCTCCGATAGATTGGAAAAGGAAAGATATAAGAGGAAACGTGTTTTCATTTTGTTCTTGTTTTGGGCGCAAAAGTAATAAATATCTCCGTTAACCTAACATTAACGTAACGATAACCTAAAAGCTTTTTACCACCTCCTATCTTTGCAATGTCGAAAGGGAACAACTCCCCCAAAGACAAGAACTTGAAACAAAATGTATAACTTAAAAAATAGAACCATTATGAAGACTTTAGTAATTTCAGCAATCATCGCAATGACCTCTTTAGTAAACGTAGTAAGCGCAGCAGCCGTTAACCGTACAGACAACTTTGCCTATAATACCGAAACCAACGACGGCCGTGTGGAAACACAAACCGTATTCAAAGTGGAGAATCAGAAATTCCTGCACCGCCACCTGAAGTACAATTACATTTACGACAACTCCGGTCGCATCTCCCAAAAAGAAGTGCTGAAATGGAACGAATCCACGCAAAGCTTTGAGAAGCACCACAGTCTTAACTTCTTCTATACGGACGACGTCACTGTGGAATACGCCCTCTGGAACGAGCAAAGCAATGCCTACACCGACATCAAGCAGAAAGCCGTCTATCGGCAGACCGACAGCAGTGTCTTGCGCTACCTCAGCTACGAATGGGACGAAAAGAACAATGACTGGAGCTTGACAGCAGACCATCACATGACGGATGAATCTGTGCAGCTATTGGCAGAGAAATAAGAACAGATTTGAATAAGCTGATTTTCTGTAATTATATAGGCAATGCGTTTTTTTGTTTTCCGGCGCCAGGGAAGGCAGAGTTCCCCGGTGTCGGAGAGGGTGTTCCTTGGTGCCGGAGAAATACCCATTTAAAAGGCGTTTGGAGTGGCATTACGCATTGCAACATTGAAACGCCAAAATTGTCAATAAGAAAAAGGATGATACCATGCTTTTCAAACATTAATTTTTGATACTTACCGACTTTTTTTAACCCTATTTCGACTTTTTATTTGTACTTTTGCACCGGATTTCTTAATCAATAGTGCTCGAAATTCGGTTCTCATCTTTTTTATATTCCCTGATGAGGCCGTTTGTAGCGCATTGTGGCAGATGTTGTACTGTCCGGACTCTTATGGTTCATTATTAGTATTTCCGAGGGAATGAACAGAGGTTAACGGCTTATAGTTAACGGTTAGAGGAAAAAATAATGAACAACAATACATCTATTTTTATTTCATGAACAAACTTATGGTTTATTCTGCTCTGGCTGTCGCTCTGATGGCCGGAGAGCCTTGTCTTGTGCCTATATATGCACAAGACAAGGCTGTGCAGGCGATGACACTCACGGCACTTTACAATCTTGCTGACCAACAGAGTCAGAAGGTGAGGGTGAGTGAGGTGGATTTGCAGGCAGCCAGCGAAGGGGTGGCAGCAGCCAAATCGGCTTTGCTGCCGAGTGTGGATTTGAGCCTTCAGGGCAGTTATACGGGCAATGCCTTCATGCTGTCGCGAGGTTTTTCGACCGATGGAACGACCGATTACATCGTGCCGGGTATGGGAGCTATTCCCGTGGCAAACGGTAAGCAGGACACCCCCCATTGGGGAAATAGTTTCACGGCTCAGGTGTCGCAGGTTGTGTATGCCGGTGGCGCTATCCGTTCGGGCATCCGCATGGCAGAATTGGGCGAAAAAATGGCAGAACTCGATGTGGAGAAGAACCGCCAGGAGGTGCGCTTCTTGTTGACGGGTTACTATCTTGACCTCTACAAGTTAGGCAATCAGATAGAAGTGGTGCGTCAGAATATCGCACTTACGCAGAAGGAGATTGACCAAATGAAAGCCCGCCGTGAGCAGGGTACTGTTTTGCAGAACGACATCACTCGCTATGAATTCCAGTTGCAGGGTCTTGAACTCACACTGGCAAAGCTCACCGATGCCTCTACCATCATCAACCATCAACTGGTTACAACGCTTCATTTACCGGAGCAGACGGTTATAGTTCCCGATAAGAATGAGCTCAACACAGAAATAGACGCACTCTCGGCAATCGCCGTTCAAGACACATGGCAGCAGACGGCAACGGACAACAATCTTGGTATCCGCCAGGCAACGGTTGCCACAAATCTGGCAGAGCAGAAGGTGAAGCAGGCAAAGGCGGAGTCATTGCCTTCGGTGGCTGTCGTGGCAGAGAATCATCTCTTTGGTCCTTATACACAAGACCTCATCCCGAAGGATTGCAATGTAAACGTGTGGTTTGTCGGGATAGGCGTAAAGTTTAATCTTGGCAGTCTTTGGAAGAACAAACACCACATCCGCAAGGCACGTACAGAGCATCGGCAGTCGAGGGAAGCGCTCGCCTTGGCTCGTGAGGGTGTGGAGAATGCTGTACAGGCAAACTACACCAACCTCCTTACGTCCTACACCGAGGTGAAGACACAGCAGAAGCAGGTGGAACTTGCCAATCAGAACTACTCCGTGGTGCAGAACCGTTATCAGAACGACCTTGCACTCCTTACCGACATGGTCGATGCCTCCAACATGAAACTCTCCGCCGAAATGGCACTGGTCAATGCCCGCATCAGCATGCTTTATAATTTCTATACACTCAAATACGTAACAAATACTTTATAATAATGGAAAAGAACAAGATACACATCTATTTATACAATGCGCTCATCGTGCTTTGCCTCTTGGGTGGAGCCGTTTATGTGGTGAGCCAGTTTATGCACTTCGGCGGTGGAGAATTTACCGACAATGCCCGTGTACGCCAGAACGTCGTGCCTCAGAGCAGCCGTGTGCAAGGCTTCATCCGTGAGGTACGGTTCGCGGATTTCCAGCAAGTAAAGAAAGGCGATACGCTTGCCATCATCGAGGATGCCGAATTTCGCTTGCGACTGGCCCAAGCCGAGACCGACCTTATCCGTGCCGAACACGGTTCGCAGGGAACGGCAAGCAGCATCGTTACCACCAAGACAAGCATGACCGTTACCGAAGCCGGCATCGAATCCGCACGTGTACAGATGGAGAATGCCATGCGTGAGGATACTCGTTTCAAGAAGCTCCTCAGTCAGGATGCTGTTACCCGACAACAATATGATAAAGTACATACGGGCTATCTGAGTGCCAAGGCAGCCTACGAGCAGGCGGTTCGTTCACGTCAGATGCAGTCGGCTGTTGTGGCCGAACAGGGGCATCACCTTTCCGTTTCGGAGCAGGGCATCGAACTGGCTCGTCGTGCCGTCGACCTCGCCCGTCTCAACCTCTCCTATTGCTACATCATTGCCACTTGTAACGGTACCGTTGGCACGAAGGATATTCACGTAGGTCAGCTTGTCAATCCGGGCCAGGTACTGGTGAGTATTGTTGACAATGGTGAACGTTGGGTTGAGGCAAACTACAAGGAAAGCCAGTTGCCTCACATCAAGGTGGGTGGTAAGGCTGAGATTACAGCCGATGCCGTTCCCGGTATACAATATACGGGTACGGTGGAACGTATCTCTGATGCTACCGGCAGTGCCTTCTCACTTATTCCCATCGACAATGCCACGGGTAATTTTGTGAAGGTCGAACAGCGCGTCACCGTACGCATCAAGCTCGATGAGAATGCTGATGTTGCCAGGCTCAAGGGCGGTTATAATGTGGAATGTATCGTTGAGGAGTAATGGGACAATTGACTGAATTCTTTATGAAGAGCGCCGGTGGCCCTCCACCCGGCATGGGCTTTTCCATGCCTATGATGAAGGGATGGGTGCCTCGCCGGATACAGCCGTGGCTGTACGTGCTGACCGCCTTTTGCTTCCAGTTCGGCGGTGGCATCTACCTTGGCGCACTGGATGGCATTCGTGGCACCACCGACTTCATGATCGAGGACGTGCTCTTTCTGCTTTATGCCACCCTCGCGGGCATGGCTGTCTATTTTCCTATGCTTTTCCGCATGAAGTTCCGCTTCACCAACAAGCAGTTGCTCTGCGGTTCTGCCATCGTTCTTGCCGTATGCAATGTGCTGACGATGCATTGCCAGTCGATGCCTGTGCTCATGATAGTGTGCTTCATAGCCGGAATGGCTAAGATACAGGGCACGTTCGAGTGCATGAGCAACATCCAGCTTTGGATTACCCCCCGACGCGATTTTGCCGTTTTCTTCCCCGTGCTTCACATCATCCTGCTCACCGCCATCGAGGGTAGCGGATGGCTTGCCGCCTGGTTCGGTCATCATTTCACATGGCAGATGATGCACGTCTTCACCATCGGCACTATGTCGTTCGTATTGCTCACGCAGGCCATCTTCTGCCGTCCGTTTTGTCCCATGCCCCAGCGTCTGTCGCTCAAAGGTATCGACTTTCAGGGAGCATTGCTCATCTGCGGACTGATGCTCGTGGTGTCGTACATTGTGGTGTACGGCGACTATTTCATGTGGTTCGATACCCTCCGCATACGCCTTCTGTTCGGTGCTGCCATTGTGCTTTCCGGCATTGTGCTCTACCGCTTGCGCTACTACCGTTACCCCTACATCGAGCTTGGTCTTTTTACACGTCGCAACGTTGTTCCCATCCTCCTCGTCACCTTCTTTGCCGAACTCGCTTTCGGTGCTGAACACACGATGGAAGAGATACTCTACAGCGAAGTCATCCGGCTGGAGGAGCTGACCAAAGAGTCGCAGTATATGTGGGCACTTCCCGGCATGTACCTCGGTATCCTGCTCGATCTCTATTGGCTGAAAGTCAAGAAGTGGAAGGTGTGGAAACTCTTCGGCATTGCTTCATCGGTATCGCACTCTATGGCATGCTGATGTACTTCACGCTTGACATAAACGTCAATATCGAGCAGTACCGCTTTGCCATCTTTTTGCGAGGATTTGCGTATGCCATCCTTGCCCCGACATTGATGTGGGCTTTAGACGAATCAGTGCCAAGTCTTGAGCAGTTCTTCATGGGCTTGTTCGTGTTCAACATCCTCCACATGTATCTGGCAGGAGCGGCAGGTTATGGCATTTATACCACTATCTTCTCGCACTTTATGAACGACAACATGATGAGCTACGGACAGCAACTCACTCTCACGCATTTGGATATGGCGCACTTCAACCTCGGCGAATACGTTGGCCGCGACTTCCTGCACTCCATGATGATGGTGGCAATGAAGCAGGTCTATGGCTATGTTATCTGGTTCGCTTTAGGCCTTGCCGCCCTCTTCCTGCTGTGCGATATTCCTGCTGTCCGTACAAATATCCGCAAAGTTCCCCGCTGGCCGGTTTATGCCATCGAGTATCTTGCGAGAAGGAAGTAAAGGCGCCGGCAAAGCAGAAGATTTCATCGGCAGTGATATTACAGCTCTGCGCATCTGTTTCTGGGTAAACAGTGACATCCGTATCACGGCATCCGGCACTACCCGTACCGAGGGACTTGCGCTGAAGGGAGGCCTTCTTTTCTCCAAAAATGACCGGTATTGATTCGGGACAGACGGGCATCATCGTCAATCTGGCCGGTAGTGAGCGTGGAGTGGATGATGGAGAAGGAGGTGGAGGCATTACTGAAGGAGCGTCTCAGTACCCGTGGCTTTACGTTTACCAACATACAGTCGTCCGTGAAACCCAACGATGTGCTGCAAGCTGCCATTGTCTACCGGTGGAAATATGTTACCATTCTTGAAGTTGCAATGACAAGCTCATGAGAACTCATTGGCAACTTGATTCTTTGGGGAAGGTACTGATTGTGTACGCGGGTACTCACAAATAAATCAAGCGGTAAGCCATCTATCTTTTTCTTTGCTAAGATTTATTCGTCCGATACTTGTTGAATTATCGTCCGACAGCTGTTGCAGATTCGTCCGACAACTGTCGGAACGAATCTGCAACAGCTGTCGGACGAATAAGTTTTAGTAAGCAAGAATTTAAAATGCAGTATTGCAGGAATTGTTGCTTAAATAGGGAATGTAGTAAATGGGAGACTGGCAATATAGACTACCGATTGGGAGCTCGCAGGCGACGGCTGTCGGGGGTCATTGAAGCTATGAGGGCACTGTTGAAAAGGAGAACACTTTCTTTGCCGGCACGGCTTCCTGTATTTTTTACGTCCACAGTGAAGATAAGCTCGTCATCGGCTGTGAAGTTTGCCTTGTTTACTTTCAGATTGCTATAGCTGAAGCTGGTATAGCTTAGTCCGTACCCAAAAGCCCATTGCACGGATACAACCGCGTCATAGTCGTAGGCCCCTTCCATTTTTTCCACTTCCTCGCTCACCTTGTAGTTGTAGTTGATGAGTGAGTTGATTTCTTTCGGATAGGTGAAGGGCAGCTTTCCACTGAAGTTTTCATCACCGCTGAGCAGGTTGGCAAGGGTGTCTCCTCCGTAGTTTCCCGGCAGAATGATGTCTACTACGGCCTTTGCCATCGGCTCTATTTCATTGATGAGGCGGGGACGGCCTCATTCAGTATAAGGATGACGGGTTTTCCCGTAGCAGACAGTGCTTTTACTAAATCGAGCTGATTGCGCGAGAGGGTCAGGTCAGTCAGGTTGCCGGGAGTTTCACAATAAGAATTTTCACCGATGCAGGCGATGATGTAATCGACTTCTGTGGCTGCTTTCACGGCTTTTTCGATTTCCGGCTTGTTTTCGGCCCAATAAGCCCCTTTTTCATTGTAGGTGACGCCGGGTGGCGTCATTAATGCGGCTTATGGGTACTTCGCCTTCGTGTACAAGTTCTTTCAGCAGTGTACAGAAATCCCATTCATAAGGTTCCATAGCCATGTCGATACCTGCGTTGATGGCGATTTTGATGGCTTCTTTCTTGTCGGCTGCCACTTTTTCGCGGCGCCAGAGGTTGTTGATGTCAGCCCAGTCCGTGACAAGTACTCCATCCCAGTTCAGTTCTTCTTTCAGCCATTAGGTCAAGATTTTGTAATTGGCGTGTACGGGCAATCCGTTGACAGAACACGAATTTGCCATGACGGATAATGCTCCTGCTTTTACACAAGCCAGGAAAGGAGCAAAGTGTTTCTCACGAAGGTCTTGAGCCGAGATGTATACCGGTGTACGGTCTTTTCCGGTGAAGGGGACGCTGTAGCCCATATAATGCTTTAGAGGAAAGAGCGTTCCACCCATTGTGTAGGTTGTCCCGTGATTTTGGTCTAGTCCATAGATGCAGGGTATGCCGATTTCTCTCATGGCCTATTTTCTCTTCAAGGGTCATTTTTTTCAGTAGGGCTTCCACTTTCTGCTCTATTTTTTTGTCTTGTGGAATAGCTGGGGCAGTTGCTTGCTGCGCCGTTGTTGGCAGGAGAAACATGCTTGCCAACAAGAAAGATTTTATTCTATTCATGGTAGTGTGTATTTGGGTTCAACAATCATTTGGATGTTTTGGTATTCTTCTTCATCAACCAGTGTTGTTTCAGCCACTCGCGTACCGGTTCGTCATACAGTTTGAGGCAAGCGTATGCAATGGCAATGGAGAGTACAAAGACGGATACGGCAATGAACAAGTGCATTCCTGCCGGTGCGTCGGGGTTATTCCGTGCCCAGGCTATCTGCATGTATATCAGCGGGAAGTGTGTGATGTACAGCGGATAGGATAGTTCGCCCAGGAATTTGCAGAGGGCTACGGAACGCTTGCCCGTGACGTTGCTGCCTGCTCCCATAGCCACTATCAGCGGAAAGAGGGCGAGCACGCTTACGGCTTCGTAGACGCCGTTCATCCATTGGCTGGTCTCGCCTCCGATGCGCGGCATCACGAGGATAACAGTCACCAGCAGGGAACACCAGTAGAATCCTCTCTTCACCTTCACCAGCTTGCCTATGCGAGACAACAGCAGACCCATGAAGAAGGGATAGAGCAGGCGTGAAATGCCTATATAGAGCTGGCCGGGTGTCAGGCTCCAGCCGCCGATGAGGGTGTAGGCGGCTTCTCCCCGCGATGAAAGAAGCCCAAAGGTATCTATGTTGAGCGTGACGTCGAGCGTAAGGCAGGCAGAGAGTCCGACGAATATGCCAGTGCCAGTTTGGAGAAGCGGCAGATGAATAGGGCATAGAGCACATTGGCAATATATTCCCACATCAGCGACCAGGTGGGGCCGTTCAACGCGTTTGTCTCCCACCAGCCCCGGATGTCCCATGAAGTGGGGGTGGGGAACATAAGGCAGCCCAGGAGTGTCATCAGCAGCACGTTCCACCACGGTGTCTGCATCACCATCGGGAAGGCGGAGCAGGCACTGAAGTAGAATAGGGAGGCGCCGAGGAGTGTACCCATAATCACCATGGGGTGCAGGCGTACCAAGCGTCGCTTGAAGAAGTCCCACGTTGTCATACGGTCCCAGCGGTCGTCGTAGGCATAACCGATGACGAAGCCGGAGAGTACGAAGAAGAAGTCCACGGCCAAGTAGCCGTGGTTCAAAATCTGGTGGGCAGGCCCTGCGGAATAGGTTTCAAAAAGATGGAAAGCTACCACGATTATTGCGGCTACGCCGCGAAGCCCGTCCAGTATTTCGTAACGCGGCTTGGATGCTAAATAAGTTGTTGTCTTCATTGGAATTATGTTTGTTGTTAGATTAATATTCTTCTAAAATGCGGACGTGTCATGACTCACCACAGATTACACAGATTATTTTAGGAGCTCTGATAATCAAGAACTTTTATCGGTGTTAATCTGTGTAATCTGTGGTGAGTGTGTATTTTGACACATCCTCAGACAATCCGGATTCCCGGTATAACTTTATTTCGCGGGCAAAGTTAGTCTGCAATTTCTCCGGGCATTTCTCTTATTGTTTATTAGGATTGTCTTATATTTGCATTTACTCCCCTTCAGGGAGATATTTTACCCAAATTATGAATGATAATGCAGTGCCTCGGCCGGAAAACACTTCTTTTACCTTCGACGATGTATGCCTGGCTCCCGGCGAGCAGATAGGTCTGCATGAGCAGGCAACGTGGGAGTTGTCGTATATCATCGTAGGCTCCGGCATGCGGCTGATAGGTGACCGTACTGAACCTTTCGGGAGTGGGGAAGTAGTGATAGTTCCTCCGGAGATACCGCATTGCTGGTATTTCGAGAATGATGTGACAGATGCGCAGGGGCGTATTGCCAATATCACGATAACTTTCGGCCGGGAATTTCTTGACAACTGCTGTGTTGCTTTCCCTGAGCTGCTGGAATGTACGGAGAAGCTGAAACGGAAAAGGGATGCCGTGAAGTTCGGGAAGGAAAAGTCGGCGGCTATTGCTTCCGTCCTCGAGGAGATGCGTCCTTTGGGGAGGGCTGAACGCATCCCGCTGATGATAAAACTGCTGCTTATTCTTGCCGGGAGCAAGGAAGAGAGTGTGGTGGGGCGGTATCAGAAGATGGACCCGGAACGGGAGCGAATGAATAGGATACAAGTCTACGTCGTTTGTAACGCCAAGCGGGATATTACGCTGGATGACGTTGCCCGCCACGTGGGGATGAACCGCACTTCTTTCTGTATCTTTTTCAAGAAAGTCTCGGGGAAGACTTTCGTCACTTATCTCAATGAATACCGCATTGAGCTTGCCTGCCGGCTGCTGAAACAACAAAAGGTATCCGTAGCAGAAATCTGCTATCAGGTGGGATTCAACAATGTTCCTTATTTCAACCGGGTTTTCAAGAAGATGAAGGGCGTTTCGCCGAGTGAATATGTCTTTTTGTAAGGGAAAAGGGGAAGATACGAAAGGTGTGGGCATAAAAAAAGGAGTACCGCTGTACTCCAACCTTTGTTAACCTTAAATCTAATACTATGAAAAACACATTGCAAAGGTACGGACTTTTTGCTTATCTCCAAATAAAGCAAATAAAAAAGGCTGTTTTATAACATGTTTTAGGAAAATACGTCTCTTTGTTAAGGCTTGCTAAGGTTTTGAAGCCTCTACGCAGCTGTTTTCTAAAAAAGAATTATCTTTGTCACATTAAGTTTTGGGCCTTACTTGACGATTTTCTGCTCTCTTGGCTCAAAATCCTGGGAATTAAAAATTAAAGACTTGTATGCACGAAGATATTGTCCTTACCCCGATGATGAAACAGTTCCTCGACTTGAAGGCAAAGCATCCCGATGCTGTCATGCTGTTTCGTTGTGGTGACTTCTATGAAACCTATTCCACCGATGCCGTCGTCGCGTCCGAAATCCTCGGTATTACCTTGACCAAACGTGCCAACGGCAAGGGGAAAACCATCGAAATGGCGGGCTTTCCGCATCATGCACTCGACACCTATCTGCCCAAGCTGATACGTGCCGGCAAGCGCGTGGCCATCTGCGACCAGTTGGAGGACCCGAAGTTGACAAAGAAACTCGTAAAGCGGGGCATCACGGAGCTGGTGACGCCGGGATCTCCATCAACGACAATGTGCTGAACTACCGGGAGAACAACTTTCTGGCTGCCGTACACTTCGGCAAGGGTGCCTGCGGTGTGGCTTTCCTGGACATATCTACGGGCGAATTTCTGACGGCGGAAGGCCCTTTCGACTATGTGGACAAGTTGCTGAACAACTTTGCCCCCAAAGAGGTGCTTTTCGAGCGTGGCAAGCGGTTGATGTTCGAAGGGAACTTCGGCAGCAAGTTCTTCACTTTCGAGCTGGACGACTGGGTGTTTACCGAGACTTCCGCCCGCGAGAAGCTGCTGAAGCATTTCGAGGTGAAGAACCTGAAAGGTTTCGGTGTGGAGCATCTCAAGAACGGTATCATCGCTTCGGGAGCTATCCTGCAATACCTCATCATGACGCAGCATACGCAGATAGGGCATGTCACTTCGCTGGCACGCATCGAGGAGGATAAGTACGTCCGTCTGGATAAGTTCACAGTGCGCAGCCTGGAGCTGATGGGGTCGATGAACGACGGCGGTAGCAGTCTGCTGAATGTGATAGACAAGACCATCAGCGATGGGTGCCCGCCTGCTGAAACGCTGGCTGGTATTCCCGTTGAAGGACGTGCAGCCGATTAACGAACGGCTGAATGTAGTGGAATACTTCTTCCGCCAGCCCGATTTCAAGGAGTTGATAGAGGAGCAACTGCATTTGATAGGTGACTTGGAGCGCATCATCTCCAAAGTGGCGGTAGGCCGTGTCTCTCCGCGTGAGGTAGTGGCGCTGAAGGTGGCTTTGCAGGCGATAGAACCCATCAAAGCGGCTTGCATGGATGCCGATAATGCCAGCTTGAATCATATAGGCGAGCAGTTGAACATCTGCCAGTCCATCCGCGACCGCATAGACCGGGAGATAGACAATGACCCGCCGTTGCTGATTAATAAGGGCGGTGTCATCAAGTCCGGTGTTAGTGCCGAGTTGGACGAGTTGCGCCAGATAGCCTACTCCGGTAAGGATTATCTGTTGCAGATACAGCAGCGCGAGAGTGAGCTGACGGAGATTCCCAGCTTGAAGATAGGCTACAACAATGTCTTCGGTTATTACATCGAAGTGCGCAACACGCATAAGGACAAAGTGCCGGCAGAGTGGATACGCAAGCAGACCCTTGCCAATGCCGAACGCTACATTACCCAGGAATTGAAGGAGTACGAGGAGAAGATTCTCGGTGCGGAGGACAAGATACTGGTACTGGAAACACAACTCTATGCAGAATTGGTGCAATCATTGAGCGAGTTCATCCCCGCCATTCAAATCAATGCGAACCAGATAGCGCGTCTGGACTGCCTGCTCTCCTTTGCCACAGCGGCGCGCGAGAACAACTATATACGCCCCGTCATTGCCGACGACGATGTGCTGGAAATCCATCAGGGACGGCATCCGGTCATTGAGAAGCAGCTCCCCATCGGCGAGAAGTATATTGCCAACGATGTGATGCTGGACAGCCAGACGCAGCAGATTATCATCATTACGGGTCCCAACATGGCGGGTAAGTCCGCTTTGCTGAGGCAGACGGCGCTGATTACGCTACTGGCTCAAATCGGCAGTTTCGTGCCTGCGGAGAGTGCCCATATCGGTTTGGTGGATAAGATATTCACCCGTGTGGGTGCCAGCGATAATATTTCCGTGGGCGAGTCTACCTTTATGGTGGAGATGAACGAGGCGGCGGATATCTTGAACAACCTTTCTCCCCGCAGCCTGGTGCTGTTCGACGAGCTGGGACGTGGTACTTCTACGTACGACGGTATTTCCATCGCCTGGGCGATTGTGGAGCATATCCATGAGCATCCAAAGGCGAAGGCACGCACCTTGTTTGCCACGCACTACCATGAGTTGAACGAGATGGAGAAAAGCTTCAAGCGTATTAAGAACTACAACGTTTCGGTGAAGGAGATAGATAACAAAGTCATCTTCCTGCGCAAATTGGAGCGCGGTGGCAGCGAACACTCCTTCGGTATTCATGTAGCCAAAATGGCGGGTATGCCCAAAAGCATCGTGAAACGTGCCAATGACATTCTGAAACAACTGGAAACAGACAACCGCCAGCAGGGGATTTCCAGCAAACCGATGGTGGAAGTGGGAGAGACACGCGGTGGTATGCAGCTCAGCTTCTTTCAGCTCGACGACCCGGTGCTGTGCCAGATACGCGATGAGATACTGAATCTGGATGTGAATAACTTGACGCCGCTGGAGGCGCTGAACAAGCTGAATGATATTAAGCGGATAGTGAAGGGAAAGTGATTTTTACTTATAGGAGAAAACGTGGAATTTCAGGACTTGTACAAGTTTTTGCACAAGCCCTGAAACTCCATGGTTAATAGTTTTTCCTCTAAAATTATTCTTCCAAGATTATCTCTAATTCTGCTATGGCAGCTTTCTTTCCTTTGTCATGGGCCGATAATCCCAATAGTTTCACATAACGTGCCCGGCAAGGAGTAAATTCTATAGTTTGCGTTGCTGTACCTATATGGAAGGTGCCATAGATAATGGGCTGCCCCCAATTTTTCCATCTTTGCTTGCATATACTTCATAGGAAGCTATCCGTCCTTCTTCGCTATCTTGTCGCGGAGTGTAGCGGATACCCTTTATAGTGGCCTCTTTGGATAGGGAAAGATGTATCTCATGAGGGTAGGGAGCTATGTAGAATTGGTTGTGTACCGTGTGCCAATAGGTGTTTATGTTACCGTCTGCCGCCAGCTTCATGCTGTTGTCTGCATCGCTGTCTACGGAGACCACTATTTGTCTCTGGGATGCTCCGCTGATGTTTTTTCAGGATGCTCACATTCAGTTCGGCTGCCGAAGCCCATTTCCTGCCGTGCATTTCGGACAAGGGAACGAATTTGAAGTAACGGGCAGTGACGGGTGTTTCCAATGTTATGGTTTGGGCAGACGTCAGATTGGAGAATGTACCTTTGACGGTGCTTTCCCAATTTTTTCCGTCTTTGCTGAAGCTTAGCTCGTAGTCTTTGACGTGTCCGTTATCATTGGAATGTCGTGCTGTGTAGATGAATTTGTCCACTACCAGTAGGGAAGCCATGTCTACCACAATGCTGTGTGGAAACTCTGGAATGGGTTCGTGCCAACGGGTGTGCCAATACGTGGAAGGGTCTCCGTCGATGGCGTTTTGCGCCTCTTCTCCTTGGCTGTCGCTGCTGGAGGAGACCACCTTCCATGCCGAGTGGTCTACGAATATGGGTAGTTCCATAGTAGTGACCAGGCTCTTGCCTAATTTTCCGGAAACAGCGTATGTTTGTATCTTTCCACCGTCAATGAACTCGAATGGAGCTGTGTATTCCCGGTATTCGTTACCGTTAAGGCTGTAGAAGATGGTCGCGTCCGGAGTTCCAGTACTCATTTGCAGGTAACCGTTGTTATCGCGTTCTACCATTACGGGCATGCATGCAGGCATCTGTACGCGTGCTTTCTTGGTAAGCTCACTTTGCGTGTAGCTTCTTTCCAAAGGCATCATGATGAAGCTGAATGCTACGGGAGTTGCTTGCAGTTCGTATTTTTTCATCGGGCCCGGACCGCAGCTTGCGTTGCCCAGAGGACGATTGTGGGCATCAAGACAAAGAACTGTCTCCTTGCGCATCGGGATGTCGTATTTGTGAATCAGTTTTTGCAGATGGTCGGGATCTGCCATGTCTTGTGCTCTGACATGCAGGGCAGAAGCCGCCATTTGGTCGCCTGCCACGAAAACGAAGCCCATACCGTCGGCGTTGGTGATGGAAATCCAGCGTACCTCTTCATGGTTACCCATCTCCTGAGGCTTTACATAGTTCACCCATTGGTCGGATACTGTACTTTCGTATACGCCTATTGGGGTGGCATCCTTGCGGTCTACGTAGTTTTCCCATGGGCCACGTCCATACCAACGCATACGCTCGAAGCCTTCGGGCAGTTCCATTCGATAGCCCACACGCGGAATGATTTCGCTGTCGGATACCGGGATGATGACACTGTTCACCATGATGGAACCATCGGCATTTACGGTGTATTCTATTTCTGTGCGATACTCAAAACCGAGTTTACCTTTGTGGCAGTTCCGGATGTGCAGGGTTATTCTGTCCTCTTCTTGGTGGGTTTCCCATTTGCCGGTTTCCGCTTGCAGCTGGTAAAGGCCTTTGCGTTGCCAATCGCCACTTACCTGTTTATCGTTGTCGGTGGGAGCACGGAAGAGGTTCAGTTCGAGTCCTTTACTTATCAGGGGGATATTATTCAATGTATATGCCGATAAAGTTCCTTCTTCCTTGGAGAAGACAGCTTCAAAACGTTCACCTTTCACCACCAATGCGTCGGCAGTTTCGTTTAGATTGATGTTTCCTTTTTCGGGTACGAATATAGGTTTCTCGCTGCTTGATAGCTTGAATTGTTCGGTGGCTACCTCGTAGTCGGCTTTTGCCCATTCGGTATCTCTTTTTTGGCAGAAACTGAAATTGATAAAGTATTCTGCTCCGGGTACCTTCGTTGCGGGTATGTCTGGCAGGGTGATGACTTTGCTTGCCTGTGCTTCCAGCTTCAAATCTTCCAGATTGCCTGAGCAGACGGTCCTTCCATCTTCCGTTATTTCGTATCTCCCGTAGAGGTCTTCCATATTGGCATGGAATCGCTTGTTGCTGATTCTATATTTGCCATTCCCTAATGCTTCTATGCGGATGGGTTGATGTATCTTCTTCATTTCATAGGATTTGGCAGATAATGTACGGTCGGAGAAGATGACGCCGTTGGTACAGAAGTTACCGTCGTTGGGCTTGTCACCAAAGTCACCGCCTACGGCCATGTAGAAGCCTTTGCCGTCGGGAGTGGGCATACGCAGGCTTTGGTCTACCCAATCCCAGATGAAACCTCCGATGAGTGCCGGATAGCGTTCGTAGGTTTCCCAGTATTCCTTGAAGTTTCCTATGGAATTTCCCATGGCATGGGCATACTCGCATACTACGTGCGGTTTCACGATCTCGCCCTTTTGTATTTTCTCCAATCGTTCACGGCCTACGTTTTCCAGCCAGTCCACACTTGGGTACATGCAACTGGTCACGTCGCAGAAAGAACTGTTTCCCTCGTAGTGGGTGGGGCGGGTAGTATCCAAACGTTTGATGGCCTTTTCAGCAGTGGAGAAGTTGTTTCCGTTTCCCGATTCGTTGCCCATGGACCACATTACGATGGAAGCGTGGTTACGGAAACGTTTCACTTGGTTCTCGTTGCGCTCGGTGAATGATTTTTCCCATTGTGGCTCGTGTGAGAGACGCATTTCGCCGTGACACTCTACATTGCTTCTGCCAATACATAGATGCCATAGCGGTCGCATAGGTCGTAAAAGTAAGGGTTGTTGGGGTAATGGGAGGTACGGACGGCGTTTACGTTCAGCGCTTTCATTAGTTGTACGTCCTTTTCCATCTCTTCTTTGGAGACGGTACGGCCATTCAATGGGCTGTGATCGTGGCGGTTGACACCTTTGAAAAGAGTGGGTTTGCCGTTAATCAGCAGTTGTCCGTTTTTGGCAAACTCTATTTCGCGGAAGCCTACCTTTACACTACGTAGGTCTGTCACTTTTCCCTTCTGTTTTAGGGTCAGGGTCAGGTTGTAGAGGCTGGGTGTTTCGGCTGTCCATTTCAGTGGGTTCTCCACATCGAATTCCAGATGGGTACTACCTGTTTTTGTGGCGTGGATAGTGCGTGATAGCACTTCCTTTCCTTCTGTGTCGGAGAGCTTCACTATGAGTTCGGCAGAACTTTTCTTACCGGTGATTTCCACGTCCAAAAAAACTGTAGCATTACGATAATCTCCGTCCAAGTCGGTTCGGAAGAAGAAGTCCCTAATTTGCGTGCGTGGTGCTGACCATAGGAATACATCGCGGAAGATACCGCTGAACCGCCAGAAATCTTGACATTCAAGAAAACTTCCATCGGTGAAACGGTACACTTCAACTGCCAATGTGTTTTTTCCTTCTTGTAAATAGGGAGTCAGATTGAACTCGGCAGGTAAGTAGCTGTCTTCTGAATAGCCCACTTTTTTACCGTTCAACCAAAGATAGAAACCTGCTTCCACTCCATTGAAGCGAATAAATACATCTCTGCCCTTCCAAGATGTGGGCAAAGTGAATTCACGTCGGTAACTGCCTACGGGATTGGGCATGTTGGCAAAAGTATAGTCTGCCGGGCGAGGTTGGATGACGTTGGGCCATTGTACTCCTTTACTGTAATCACAGAAAGGGTAAATGGTATTACAATACAAAGGCTTGTCCCAGGGCTTGTTATGGCGTACAGCCTCTATCTGCATGTGGCGGGCACTTTGATGTTATCCCAGTCACTTACGTCGTAGTCGGGCTTGAAGAAATCCTTCGGCCGTTTTTCGGGGTCGGCCACCCAATGGAATTTCCATGTACCGTTCAGAGTTTGATAATAGGGGGATTCCTCGATGCTCAGGCGTAGGGCTTGTCCTTCGTCGGCAAAGGGAATGGCGGTTTGGCATGCCGTTTCTTTGTTCACTCCCGAAATGTTCAGGTCATTCCATTCGGGCTGTTCGTGAGTTTGTGCTGTTGCGGCTGCGGTAGCAAGCAGCCCGGTGAATGCGATACTCAAAAAAGAGCTTCTTTTCATAAATGCAGATGGTATAAGATGATTAAGTATTAGTGATTTCCTGTCCTTCCCTCACGTTCTTCTTTTGCCGTTCGCAGTATTGACGGGGCGGCATTCCGTAACGTTGTGAAAAAGCTTTATAGAAAGTGCTTCGGTTGGTGAATCCCGTGCGGTCCATCAGCTCTTCGATGGTGAAGTTGCTGGAGACTAACAAGCGTTCCGCCGTGGAGAGGCGGTATTCTTTGATGATGTCGGCAGGCGATTTGTCAGTAAGTGGTTTCAGTTTGCGGTAGAACTGCCGGCTGCTGTAGCCCATTTCCTTACTCAAAAGTTCTACTTGCAGGTCTGGATTGGCTAAGTTCTTTTCAATGACTTCTGTCATTTTCTCTAAGAATTCTTGTTCTTCTTTGTGCAAGCAGCTTCCTTCTTTCCAGGTAAAGGTGCTGAGTGCCGAACTATAATATTCCTTCAGGTTTTCTTCGCGGCGGATGAGATGATAGACCATCTTTTCCAAATATTTCACATTGAAAGGCTTGGTGACATAGGCATCCGCCCCCGATTCCAGTCCTTTTACTTGGTCGTCTTCGTGATGCAGTGCTGAGAGCAGGATTAGGGGAATATGGCTCCACAGCTTGTGTTGCTTGATGGTGGAGGTGAAGGATAACCCATCTATATCGGGCATCATCACGTCTGAGATGATGAGATCTGGCTGTCGTTGCTCCAGGCTGTCTAATGCCTTTTGGGCATTATTGAAAGAGAGTACGTTGTATTTCTCTGTGAATATTTCGGATACGAACCACAGCATGGAAGGGTCATCATCTATCACCATGACCGTCTGCTTGTTTGCGTCGAATTCTTGGGTGTATTTTTCGGGCAATTCTTGCACTTCTTCGGTGGGAATGCTTGGAGAAGCCGCTTCGTATGCTGTTTGCGGTACTTCTTGTCCGTTGGGGGGGAGCGAGGGAAGGCTTACAGTGAAGGTGGTCAGTTCGCCCGGTGTGCTTTCGATGTTTATGTCTCCTTCCAACAGTGTCACCATGTTTTTGCAGATGGCCAACCCCAGTCCGTTTCTTGAGTTTTTGCCGTTCATCTCCACGGAGTCGAGAATCTTATAGCGGTCGAATATCTTTCCGAGATTTTCCGGTGTGATGCCTTTGCCGGTATTGGCTATCTTCAAAATAAGACGTTCGTTTTTCGTGTACAATGTTACGCTGATGTTCCCCTTGTCGGGTGTGTACTTGAAAGCGTTGGATATGAGGTTTCCGGCTATTTTGTTGAAGCAGCTCAGGTCGGTGTTCCATGTCAGTTCGGGGGCTATGTCAAGGCAGTAGTTCATTTCTCTGTTTTCCGCCATGTCACCGAAGGATTCGGCGATGTCCCTTAACTTTTCGGAAACAGGTTGCGGCTGTATGGAGAGCATTTTGTTTTCCGTTTCCAGTCTTCTGAACTCCAGCAATTCCACAATGAGACCATTCAGCTTTTCCACATTTTGCTGAATCATCTTGGCGTAGCGGTGCGTGTAGATATCTGTCTCCTTGTGGGTGAGTATCTTCTCGCACGGTCCCTGAATCAGGGTGAGGGGGGTGCAAAACTCGTGGGTGATGTTGGTGAAGAAGCGTAGTTTTGATTCATAGACTTCCTCTTTTTTCTGTCGTTCCATTTTCTTCATCATGTGCTGCCGCTTCAGGCGGTAGGTATAGAATGCATAGGCGACTATGCCTGTACATAATAGTAACCCTAACAAAAAGTAGCCCACATAGGCCCAGGTACTGAGATACCAGGGAGGAGCGATGTAAATGGTGAAGGCTTGCGGATGGCTTTCTTTACCGTTGATGTTGTTGCGGTATTTCACAAACAGAGTATATTCTCCGGGGGAAAGGTTGGAGAAGATGGCATTGGGTGAAACTCCGTTTTCTATCCATTGGTCGCTTGCTTCCTTTAGTTTATAGGAGTAGAAATAGTCGTTTCCGTTAATGTAGTCTGTTATCCGGAAGTTGAGCTGGAAGAAGTTGTGTTTGTAGTCCAGTTGTAGCACGGGCTTCCCGTCTTTGTAATGTAAAAAGTCATGCAGGTTGTATTCCTTACCGAAGATGGAAAGTCCTTTCAGGCTGATTTCGGGCATATAGTCCGTGGTGATGTAAGAATCGGGCTTCACGGTGACGAAGCCGTTTACACCTCCAAAGAAAAGGATTCCCGTAGCATTGTCTTTGTAGAAGGCTCCATCACTAAATTCGGTCACGGCCAGTCCGTTTCCGTTGTTGTAGGTCTGCTTGGTCTGTTCTTGGGGATTGAGTCTCATTAATCCTTGATTGGTACTCACCCAGAGATTGCCTCGGTTGTCCTCCAAGATACCATGTACGGTGCTGTTGGTGTAGAGCTTTGCACTGATGCTGTCTGGGTTTCCGTCTTCGTTTGAGTAGAAGCGGAGAAGCCTGATCCAGTGCCCAGCCAGTAGCCTTGCTCGTTTTTGTGTATGGCGAACACATCGTTGGCGGTTTGGCTGTTTACCAAGTTGTTGAAGCGGAACTGTGCCATTTCTCCAGTACGTACATCAATGCGGTAGGCTCCGAGCCCTCTGTTCCCGAACCACAGCGTAGAGCTGCTTTCACGGTAGGAGGTGAAAAAATAGTTTGATGCCATATGTCCGTTACTCACCAAAGTCCGTGTAGCATGCTTCACAATAGGATCTTTTCTCTGATTTTCTAATGTCACCTTTACGATTCCTTCGCCCACGGTGGAAATCCAAAGTGTACTGTCATTGGTTTGATCAATGGAGTGCACATATTTCACTTTGGTTCCATTGGCTTGTACCGCCAGTTCTTTCAATTGGTGGGTAGAGTAGGAATAATAATTGATTCCGTTTTCCGTACCTATCCAAAGTCGGTCTTTTCCACCGGGTGCAAAACAGTAGACGGAGTTGTCGGTCAATGTGCTGTTACCGGTGATGAGACGATCATGTTTTTCGGGTGTATTGTTGACAAGATAATTCGGTATACGCAATATGCCACTGCCTTTGGTTCCTATCCATAAGGTTTGCTGTGGGTCGAGGTAAAGGCTGCGTACCGGGTTGTTCACCTGATATGCGGGAGTGTTGAGCAGGGTGTTGGTCATGGTGAATGTGTCATTGTAAAGCATGTATAACCCTTCTCCGTCGGTAGCTACCCATACGATATCTTGAAATTTGTCTTTCATCAGACAGAAGATGCCCGACTGTATTTCAGTGTATTCTATACGGTATTTAATCTTTTGGTTTGCTTCATATTTCAGTACTATCAAGCCGCTGCTTTTGAAACCGATACAGAAGTCATTTTCTCGTTTGATGATGGAAGATACTTCACCTCGTTTTTCTATTTCGTCTTTCAGGTCGGCAATGTAGTAACACTGTCGGTTGCTGAAACTATATTCGTAGAGGGCATAGGTTTCATCAATGAAGTAGGCTGAATCTTCTCCGATGAAGGCATGCTTCAAGCCGTGATGTCCAAATGGCTTTTCCGGAATCAGTGTCACGCTTTTTCCCGTGTGGTTCAGACGATAGCAACGAGTGTTGTTTCCAGTTGCGAATATCCAAAGCAGGTTGTTGGAATCAATGGTCATGGACAGTACTTTATTAAAATCCATGGAAGAGATGTTTAACTGGAGAAATTTCTGGTTCTCTTGTTGGTAGTGATACAGATTTCCGTCATCTTTCAGCACTAACATGCACTTGTTGTTGCTTCGTGCCAAGAAGATGTTGTCCTTGAATTCGGTAAAGGTCCGGCAGGTCTGTCGGTATGTATCCAATCTGTCTAACCCGTAGTTGGTTTGTAACCACAGTATGCCTGGCTCTGATTCTACGATCTGGCTGATAATGTTGCCTGACAATAGGTTGCGTGACACATCAACGGGCGTATATAGGTGGATATTGTTGCCGTCAAACACGTTCAGTCCGTCGCATGTTCCTATCCATAGTACACCTTGGCTATCTTGGTAAAGGGATTGGATGGCACTATTGGAAAGACCGTTTTTATTGGAGAATTGCCGTAGGCTGTAAGCGTACACAAAATCCGGAAAACAGCATAAGAGGCTGATAAACAATAAAATCGTATGGCCTTTCCAGTATATGTCTTTCATGTGGCTTGTTGTATTGATTTTGAGTTGCAAAGATATATTTTAAGGTGGAAACAGTCAATATTTGCAATATATTTCTTTAGTTGTAGGCTTACAGTTTGCTTTGTATCTGCTCCGTATCCTTAGAAATGTATTTGTACGGAGCAGATAGGTATGGATATGATTAGCGAATGACCGCAGCGAATCCACCGTTGCGTGCCAAACGGACTGTGATATGGTCGCCTTTCTTCAAGGATTGTTCTTGCTTGCGGTAGTCCATGGCTTGGTGGTCAGCGTTGATGCCGTCTTCAAAAGAGGTCATGAGATAATTTTTTCCTTCTTGCAGGAAATCAAGGGAGATGTTAAAGACCCGTTCACGTTCGCGGTTGTTGGTCATGCCTCCTATATACCATTGTTCTCCTTTGCGTTTGGCCACGATGGCATATTCTCCTGCTTTGGCTTCGAGAGCGATGGTTTCGTCCCATGTTTGGGGTACTTGGGTGATGAAACGTGTACACTCGTCGTTGCGATAATAGAGGGTAGGATTGTCTGCCATCATCTGCAGGCCGGTTTCAAAAAGAACAAAGAGTGCCATCTGATAGGCACGTGTGCCGATGCTGGCAGAATTGGGACGTTCGGAATGGTAGATTTCAGGCTGCATGCTAAGCATGGCGCCGGGAGTATAGTCCATGGCTCCTACTGCGTTGCGTATGAAGGGGAAATAGACACTGTTGTCGGGACGGCATCCGCCCATTTGCTCCATACCTCTTACGCCTTCGTAGGAGAGTACGTTTGGGTATTTGTATTCTAATCCGGCAGGTTTGAAAGCACCGTGAAAGTCAACGAAGAGATGGTGTTTGGCGGCTTCATGTGCTACGCGTTCATAGAAGTTTACCATCCATTGGTCGCTACGATCCATGAAATCTATCTTTACGCCTTTCACACCCCACTTTTCGAAAGTTTCGAATAGGTCAAAGTGGTTTTCTACCGTAAGCCAAGTGAGCCATAACACAATGCCTACGTTTTTTTCTTTGCCGTAGCGGATGAGTTCGTGTATGTCTACCGAGGGATTGGGTTTATAGGGGTTGCGGGTGTTCATGGCCCAGCCTTCGTCCATTACTATATATTCTACGCCGTAGTGGGATGCGAAGTCGATGAAGTATTTGTAGGTGTCAAGGTTGCAACCTGCTTTGAAGTCCACGTCGGGGCCGTAGGGTGTGGCTCCGTTCCACCATTCCCAGCTGGCTAGTCCTGGTTTAATCCAAGAGGTGTTTTCTATGACATTCTTTTCAGCGAGGCGATAGGATAGAGTGTTTTCTATAAGTTTGCGGTCATCGTTGGTAATGACGAAGTAACGCCATGGATAACTGCGCTTGCCTGCGGTACGGGCTATGCAGTTGGCTTCTTTCAGAATCTTGAGACTGCGGTCACCGTCTTCTCCGAATTCAAGAGGCAGACGGGGGAAGACGGCGGTAATGCCGCCTTGTCCATCGTTTTTCAGAAACATGGCGGGATAGTCTGTCAGATTGGTTTCACTCATGAGGATTTTGTCACCTTTGGGTGTGCTGGCTAAAAGGGGAAGCAGAGCCATGCGATTGGAGTTTTTCCACTCGCTGCTTGTTTGGTGGCGATATTCTTCTTCATAGGAAGTCTTAAAGCCGTCAGGTTGCTGAAGATGTAGCAGGCAATCATCCACAAAGTTCAGGCGGAGGATTTCATTCATTATTTCTTGCTCGCCTTTCAGGTCAGTAAGGAAGCGGTAGGCGAATCCGTCATCAAAGGCACGGAACTCTACTGAATAGCCTCCTTTAAACTTCAGTAGCAATTGGTTGTAGCGGTTGGTTATAGTAGAGAATTTCAGGGGTACGATGGGAGTCAGTTCCTCGTTTACATTTTGGCGTACTACTTTGTTTAGTTTAGGATGGATGCCCAGCTGGTGGTTGGCAGTTTCCAGACCAATGACACAGTTGTCCATCAGTGTTTGATTTCCTTGGGTTACATCATATTGGATTTGATCGGTCAGCTCCACTGAGATGCGGATGTTTCCGCTGGGTGAGGCCAGTTGATGTACTTTCTGTCCGAAAGCGGTCAGTGAGAGGCAGAGAACTGCCGAGAGTAGGAATTGTTTTTTCATGTTCTTAGCTTTTGGATTTTTACAATATACAAAAGTAGTTTGTATTCTGTAGGAAATGTATGCTATTTATGACATAAATATATAAAATCATGCCACAGACGACTTTTTACATATCTATGTCGCGAATCTGTACAGTATGAGAGTGAAGGATGGGCTATTTTTGTTACCAACATTCCACATGTCAGAAAACTATTGTTGCCGGATGGAGGCTAAAGAGAGAAGGTGAAAGAGCGGTTTGCGGCTAGAGGAGGCAGCACATTTATAACAAAGAATGCGGTGGTTTATATCGAATTGACATTATCTTTTACGAAAAAACAATAATAACAAAACCATGAAAAAGAGACGAATACTGATGGGGAAGACCCATCTGATAGCGGGAGCCGTGATGTTGGCCGTTGCAGGAGGACAATTATCGGCTCAGACCGTTGCACCGAAGAAAGCAAAAGCGTACATGGTGCAGATGCCCACTTGGACACGCAGTGGAACTGGGACATTCAGACTACTATTAAGGATTATGTTTGGAATACCTTGAATCAGAACCTTTTCCTTTTGAACCAGTACCCCGACTATATCTTTAATTTTGAAGGTGGAGTGAAATATGCTTGGATGAAGGAATATTATCCTCGTGAATATGAACTGATGAAGGCTTTTGTAAAGGCAGGTCGATGGCATGTGAGTGGGGCCAGTTGGGATGCTACCGACACTTTGGTGCCGTCTGTTGAATCGTTTATTCGCAACATTATGCTGGGGCAGGAGTTCTATCGTAAGGAGCTGGGGGTAGAAAGTACCGACATCTTCCTTCCCGATTGCTTCGGATTCGGTTGGACATTGCCTACTGTTGCTGCCCATTGTGGACTGATAGGTTTCTCTTCACAGAAGCTGGATTGGCGTAACAATCCTTTCTACGGTAAGAGCAAGCATCCCTTTACCATCGGACTGTGGAAAGGAGTGGATGGAGCGTCCGTCATGCTGGCTCACGGATATGATTACGGTCGTCGTTGGGATAATGAAGACCTTTCAGAAAATAAATATTTGATGGAACTCTCCAAATGCACTCCCCTGAATACCGTTTACCGCTACTATGGAACAGGTGATGTGGGCGGTTCACCTACCATCGCTTCTGTGGCTTCCGTGGAGAAAGGTATCAAGGGAGACGGTCCGTTGAAGATTATCAGTGCAGCCAGTGACCAGTTGTTCAAGGATTACCAGCCCTATGGCAGCCATCCCGAGCTCCCCGTATTTGACGGTGAATTGCTGATGGACGTTCATGGAACCGGCTGCTACACTTCACAGGCTGCTATGAAACTCTATAATCGTCAAAATGAACTTTTGGGTGATGCCGCTGAACGTGCTTCTGTGGCTGCTGCCCTTTTGGGGGTTGCCGAATATCCTGGCAAGAGCCTGACGGAGTCTTGGCAGCGCTTCATATTCCACCAATTCCACGATGATTTGACTGGTACCAGCATTCCCCGTGCCTATGAATTTTCTTGGAACGATGAACTTCTCTCTCTGAAACAGTTCTCCGGTATCCTGACTCATTCTGTGGGAAGTGTGGCAGGCAAGCTTGATACTCGTGTCAAGGGGATTCCCGTAGTGCTCTATAACGCTTCGGGCTTCAAGGCTGCAGATGTGGTGATCATCGAAGTGGAGGCTTCCCGTTTTCCCAAAAGTGTGGCTGTATATAACGAACAAGGCAAGTTGGTGGTTTCTCAGTTGGTTTCATATACTGATGGAAAGGTCCGCTTGTTAGTAGAAGCCACTGTACCCGCCAATGGATACGCAGTTTACGATGTCCGCCTCTCCGGCGAAGGAAAAGAGATGCCTGCTGTTGAAGCTGCAAGTGTTGAAAATTCGTTCTACAAACTGACATTGAATGAGAACGGTGACATTACTTCACTGTTTGACAAGAGAAACAACAAGGAATTGGTAAAGGCTGGTAAGGCTATTCGTTTAGCCCTCTTCACTGAAAACAAGTCATTCGAATGGCCGGCATGGGAGATATTGAAAGAGACTGTGGACGCTACTCCTATCTCCATCACCGAGGATGTGAAAGTGACTCTTTGCGAAAACGGCGCATTACGTAAGACTCTCTGCGTGGAGAAACGTCACGATGATTCTTTTTTCCGCCAGTACATCCATTTGTATGAAGGTGTATTGGCCCACCGCATTGACTTTACTAACGAAGTGGACTGGCAGTCTACCAACGCTCTGTTGAAGGCTGAGTTTCCCCTCAATTTGAATAATGAGGTGGCCACTTACGACTTGGGCGTAGGCAGCGTGCAGAGAGGAAACAACATCTTGACCGCTTACGAAGTATATGCTCAATATTGGGCAGATTTAACGGACGCTAACGGTTCTTATGGCGTTTCCATCATGAACGACAGCAAATATGGCTGGGACAAGCCTGATAACAACACCCTGCGTCTCACTTTGCTGCACACTCCGAAGACAAAAAAGAACTATGCTTATCAAGATCGTCAGGACTTCGGTCACCATACCTTTACTTACAGCTTGGTAGGTCATGTGGGCGCTTTGGATGTAGTTCAAACCCGCGAGAATGCTGAACTGCTGAACCAGCGCATCAAGGCGTTCGTTGTTGGAAAGCATCGCGGCGAATTAGGTAAGAGCTATTCATTGGCTTTTTCCGATAACCGGAATGTACTTATTAAAGCCTTAAAGAAAGCCGAAAGTTCAGATGAATATGTGGTACGCGTGTATGAAGCTGCAGGCAAGCAGGCGCAGAAAGCCTCGATTGTCTTTGCCGACAACCTTGTGGCTGCTGTAGAAGCAGATGGTACGGAAAAGACCATCGGTAAGGCTACATTCAGTGGAAATCGCTTGGAAGTGTCAGTCAATCCAAACAGCATTAAGACCTACAAGGTACGTTTCGCTTCCAATAAAAAGGTGCAGACGGTGGCCGAACCATTGCCCCTTGTTTATGATAAGAAGTGCTTCAGTTGGAACGAGTTCAAGGCTGCTGCCAACTTTGAGTCTGGTTATTCTTATGCTGCTGAATTGATACCTGCCGAGATGAATGTGCATGGAGTGCCTTTCAAATTGGAGACACGTGAAGAGCTGAATGGTATGGCTTGCAAGGGCAATGTACTGAAACTGCCCGCCGACTGTACTTATAACAGACTCTATATCCTTGCTGCTGCCGCTTCTGATAAAGATGTGAAGGGGATATTCCGCGTAGGCAAGTATGTGCAGGAAGTCATTGTTCCTTCTTATACTGGCTTCATCGGTCAGTGGGGGCACACCGGACATACGGAAGGTTATCTGAAAGATGCTGAAGTTGCCTATGTGGGTACGCACCGCCATTCCGGTGAAGGCGATCAGCCGTATGAGTTCACTTACATGTTTAAGTTCGCAATAGACCTGCCAGAAAGGGCTACTGAGGTGGTATTGCCCGATAATAAGGATATTGTTATTTTTGCCGCCACTTTGACTGATGTTGCTGCTACTTCTGTTTGTCCCGCTTCCGAACTGTTCCGTACGGCAAACAAGTGCAATCGCTATCAGACGGAAAGCTCCACAGAGAGAGTGAACATTCTGAAGCAGGACATGGTAATGGGCTATTCAAGCTATGTGAACGAGAAAGAGAAGCCGGCTTTCATGGTAGATGGCGACGAAAACACAAAGTGGTGTGCTATTGCTGAAATGCCCCACTACGTAGACTTTGATTTGGGCGGTGAAAGAAGCATTAATGGCTGGAAGTTACTGAACGCTGCCGGCGAAAACCATTCCTACGTCACTTCCTCCTGCTTTCTGCAAGGTAAGAGCGACAAGAATGGTGAATGGCGCACACTGGACTATGTTTCGGGTAATGGTAAGAATGTACTGAATCGCACGCTAAATAAGTCTGAAAGTGTTCGCTATCTGCGTCTTTTAGTGACACAGCCCATGCAATCGGCTTCTGGTAAAGATGTGCGCATTTATGAAATGGAAGTATACGAATAAACAGTTATTATATTCCCATTTTTCAGATCCTTGTGTCTGTCACCACAGACACAAGGATCTGATGATTCTCAGGTGTAAGTGCTTAATGTGAGTAAGTTAACAACTCTATTGAAGTAAATTTATTGGAAATAACAAATACCTTGAAAAATGAAAATTAGAATATTTGCTGTTGTATGTTTATTAGCTGCTAATCTCTTTACAATATCTGCTCAAAAGTGGTTTACGCCTGAGGCGGAGAAACAAGTGGATGCTCTTTTGAGCCAGGTAGTAGAAGGAAACTACAAGAATAATCGCTATCCTCTACTCCGTAAGCCCTTAATGGAACTTCCTTTAGGCAGTATCAAACCTAAAGGCTGGTTGCACGAAATGCTGGTTCGTCAGAAAAATGGCGCCAGTGGTCAGATGGATGTTCTTTACCCTTCGGTTATGGGCAAACGCAATGGTTGGTTAGGTGGTGATGGAGACCAGTGGGAACGCGGTCCATACTGGATAGACGGTCTACTTCCTTTGGCGTATATACTGGATGATGATGTCTTGAAAGCCAAAGTGCAACCTTGGATAGAATGGGCTTTGCAGAGCCAGCGTGAGGACGGATTCTTCGGTCCTGAAAAAGATTATCCGGGAGAGCCTGGACTGCAACGTGATAACTCGCAAGACTGGTGGCCGCGTATGGTCGTGCTGAAAATCCTACAGCAGTATTATTCGGCAACGAACGATAAGAGAGTCGTCGCTTTTATGACAAAATATTTCCGTTATCAACTGAATACCTTGCCGCAAAAACCTTTAGGACACTGGAGCAGTTGGGCAGAATTCCGTGCTTGTGACAATTTGCAAGCTGTATATTGGCTTTATAATCTTACGGGGGAGGATTTTTTGCTTGAATTGGGGCATTTGCTGCACCGGCAGAGTTTCAGTTTCATAGATATGGTAGATAGGGGAGACTTGCGCAGAACCTGCACTATACACTGTGTTAATTTGGCACAAGGCATCAAAGAACCGATTATTTATTATCAGCAAGATACCGACCGGAAATATATTGATGCTGTCAAGGAAGGCTTTCGAGATATTCGCCGGTTCCATGGACAGCCGCAAGGCATGTATGGAGGCGATGAGGCTTTGCATGGAAACAATCCTACACAAGGCTCGGAGTTGTGTTCGGCCGTAGAGTTGATGTACTCGCTGGAAAAAATGGTGGAGATTACAGGAGACATAGACTTTGCCGACCATTTGGAACGCATTGCTTTTAATGCTTTACCAGCCCAAATATCCGATGACTTTATGACTAAGCAATATTTCCAGCAACCGAATCAGGTGATGGTAACACGCCATCGTCGCAACTTCGACCAGGATCATGAAGGGACAGACCTTGCTTTTGGCACTCTGACTGGATACCCATGTTGTTTTTCGAATATGCACCAAGGTTGGCCAAAATTTACACAGCACCTATGGTATGCCACACCTGATAACGGCATTGCAGCCATTGTCTATTCTCCGTCGGAAGTAACAGCCAATGTGGGTGATAATGTACCGGTGGTTATCAGTGAAGATACTTACTATCCGATGGATCATCAGATAACTTTTACCATTAAAGAGGTGAGAAATAAGGTGAAACAAGTGAAATTTCCATTTCACCTGCGTGTTCCGAAGTGGTGCAAGCAAGCTGAAATACGGGTAAATGGAAAGATGGAGCAAACTGTCAAAGGTGGGAAAATAGCTATCGTAGACCGTATATGGAAGCGGAATGATAAGATTGAACTGTATCTGCCCATGGAGGTCTTTACTAGCACTTGGTATGAAAACGCAGTATCTATTGAAAGAGGTCCGTTGGTATATGCCCTGAAAATGGAAGAAAATTGGGAAAAGAAAGAGTTTAAGGATAGTTGGTATGGTTCTTATTATTATCAGGTGACTTCTTCGGATCCATGGAACTACGGATTGGTGGATTTTGACCGTAACAGAATGAACGAGGTGGCCCAAGTAAGTATCAATAGCCAAAAACAGCAATTGGACTTTCCTTGGAATCAGGAAAATGCACCGGTTGAAATAAAGATGAAGGCTCGTCTTATCCCTACTTGGACAGTATATAATGAAATGGCAGGGCTCCAGCCTTTCTCTTTCTGTGGCAGTGCCGAAGGAGGAGAACAAGAAATCACGCTGATACCCTACGGTTGTACAACCCTGCGTATTTCAGAATTTCCAGTTGTTGGGAAATGATGTTTCCGAGGTATGGGGGGAACGGTGTGTTTGTTTTGTGACAAACTTGTTTCAGAATTCTGCCATGTCCGGAATGTGGACGGTTATGTCACGGATTTATAGTTGGCTTTTAACCTTACTGTCTATTTTTGCAATCGTTTTTAATAGGGTTTATATATTATAAAGAAGACTCCTGCGACGGAGTGAAAAACAAGTCGAACAATTTAATGCCGTAGAAAAAAGATGAAAAATTCCAAGAAAGCACTCCTCTGCCTATTGTCATGCGCCTTGGCAGTAACCGGATGCAAGACACAGAAAGAACCGGCTGTAGCAGACAACGAAATGCTGGTCAGATCTACACAAACACTTGATTCCTTATATGCTCACTATTCCGCACCGGGCACTTGTCTGTTGCGTGAGAATTATCCTTCGGACGTGGAAGGCTATACCGCTACTTATCTGGCTTCCGAGGAACAGAAGAACCGTCCCAATCTCTACTCTTATTTGTGGCCTTATTCCGGTACCTTCTCCGCAGTGAATGCGTTGATGGAGGCCACTAAAGATAACAAGAAAGATTTCGGGAACTATCAGAAGTTGCTTGATGAGAAGGTGCTTCCGGGACTTGCTGAATATTTCGATACTCGTCGTATGCCCGAAGCGTATGCTTCTTACATCAAGGACGCTCCGTTGTCCGACCGCTTTTACGATGACAACGTGTGGCTCGGCATTGACTTCACAGACGTCTATCTGATGACTAGCCAAGAGAACTATCTGCAGAGCGCCAAGCTTATCTGGAAGTTTATAGAAAGCGGTATGGACGATTGTTTGGGAGGAGGTATCTATTGGTGCGAACAGAAGAAGGAATCAAAGAACACTTGTTCCAACGCCCCTGGTTCCGTCTTTGCCCTGAAACTTTTCAAGGCTACGCAAGACAGCTCCTATTTTGAGAAAGGGAAGAGTTTGTACGAGTGGACTAAAGCAACATTGCAGGACACAACAGACTGCCTTTACTTCGACAACATGCGTTTGGACGGTGAGATAGGACGTGCCAAATTTGCCTATAACAGCGGTCAGATGATGCAGTCGGCTGCTTTGCTCTATCAGCTTACCGGTAATGGGCAGTATCTGAAGGATGCGCAAGCGATTGCTGCCGCTTGCCATAATTATTTCTTCATGGAATTCACCCCCGGACAGGGAGAACCGTTCCGTATGCTGAAGAAGGGCGATGTGTGGTTCACCGCCGTTATGTTGCGTGGTTTTATAGAGCTCTATCAGGTGGACGGTAACAAGGTTTATCTTGATTCCTTTGCCCGCAGTCTGGACTATGCTTGGACGCATGCCCGTGAAGATAACGGCCTTTTCAATACTGATTTCACCGGCAAGAGCTGCGACAATCGTAAATGGCTGCTGACACAAGCCGCCATGGTAGAGATGTACGCGCGTTTGGCCGTGTTCGCTAATCAGTCTTTATAATTAAAACGAATCAGACCAAATGAAAAAGAGAAACATTACCTTGTGCGCTGTTGCCATGCTCTGTATGCAAGGCTATGCTAAGGCAGACACTTTTACCCTGAAAGGTGACAACACTTGTGTGGAGAACTATGCTCAGATGACTGCTGCTTACAAGAGCAATCGTCCAAAAATGAAGAAACGCCTTTTCACCTCAAAAGCGGTGGAAGCTGAGATTCTTCGCGTGAAGAAACTGCTTACCAATCCTAAGTTGGCGTGGATGTTTGAGAATTGCTTTCCTAATACGCTTGACACTACTGTACACTTTCGCATGCTGGACGGTAAACCCGATACTTTTGTTTATACCGGTGACATCCATGCTATGTGGCTGCGTGACTCCGGTGCGCAGGTGTGGCCATATGTGCAGTTAGCTAACAATGATGCGCAATTGAAAGAGATGCTCGAAGGTGTCATTCGCCGTCAGTTCCTTTGCATCAACATTGATCCGTACGCCAATGCTTTCAACGACGGACCTACGGGTGGCAACTGGATGACTGACTTGACAGATATGAAGCCCGAACTGCACGAGCGCAAATGGGAGATAGACTCTCTTTGTTACCCGCTTCGTCTGGCTTACCAGTATTGGAAAGTAACTGGTGACAGCAGTATCTTCGACGGTGAATGGATGAAGGCAATTACTGCTATCCTGAAGACTTTCAAGGAACAGCAGCGTAAGGACGGTGTAGGCCCTTACCGTTTCCAACGTAAGACGGAACGTGCTCTTGATACGCTGAATAACGACGGCTTGGGTGCTCCGGTCAAACCGGTGGGACTGATTGTTTCCGCTTTCCGCCCATCGGACGATGCCACTACGCTTCAGTACCTGGTCCCTTCCAACTTTTTCGCTGTCTCTTCTTTGAGAAAGGCTGCTGAAATTCTGACGGAAGTAAACAAGGAAACATCCTTGGCCAAAGAATGCACCGATTTGGCAGCCGAAGTGGAGGCAGCCCTGAAGAAATATGCCACTTACAATCATCCTGAGTTTGGGACAATCTATGCATTTGAAGTAGATGGATTCGGCAATCATCTGTTAATGGACGATGCCAATGTACCCAGCCTTCTTGCTATGCCTTATTTGGGTGATGTGGACGTAAACGATCCTATCTATCAGAATACACGCCGCTTTGTGTGGAGTGGCAGCAACCCTTACTTTTTTAAAGGTAAAGCCGGTGAAGGTATCGGAGGTCCGCACATTGGTTATGATATGGTATGGCCTATGAGTATCATGATGAAGGCATTCACCAGCCAGAATGATGAGGAGATAAAGATTTGTATCAAAATGCTGATGGATACGGATGCCGGTACGGGATTCATGCACGAGTCTTTCCACAAGGATGACCCCACTAACTTTACCCGTGCATGGTTTGCTTGGCAGAACACGCTGTTTGGAGAATTGATTCTGAAATTAGTGAACGAGGGTAAAGTGGATTTGCTGAACAGCTTGTAAAAATAGGAATTATTTAAAATCAATAAAGTGCGCTGGAAGGAGGATTAGGATACAAATTGCATGAATTGGTTGTTCGTTGGTATTATTTGTGTTCTTTTCCTTTTTTATCGTGATTTATTATAATGTTTAATCTTAAAGAATATGAAAAAGAATCGAGTGTACACAGTAAATTCATTGCTGGCTCGGATAAGTGGGAACTATAAGTTCTGGCTTATTGCCTTGCCTGCTGTGACTATGCTGGCGCAGGCTCCTGCGGTTTATGCACATGCGGAGACTATTACTGTGGTGCAGCAAAACAATGCCACGGTGAGAGGTTCCGTTAAGGATGCCACAGGTGAAAGCCTGATTGGAGTGAGTGTTACTGTTAAGGGTAAAGAAGGTGTGGGTACCATTACAGATGTGGATGGAAACTATTCCATTGTTTGTAGTGCCCAAGATGTTCTCGTCTTTTCCTATGTGGGATATGCCACTCAGGAAATTGCTGTGAAAAATCAAAAACAATTGAATGTTGTCTTAAAGGAGGATACCAAGGTGCTGGATGAAGTTATTGTCATCGGTTATGGTACTACTACCCGCAAGAGTGCCGTAGGTGCTGTAGACCAGGTAAAGGCTTCCATGATCGAAGACCGTCCCGTGGCTAACATGACAGATGCTTTGCAAGGGGCTGCGCCCAACGTGGTTATCCAGCAGCGCAGTAGCAATCCTAATGATCGTAAGACTAACTTTAATATCCGTGGTATCAGCACTGTGAATGACAATAGTCCGCTTTTTGTCATAGACGGATTGGTAGCTGATGGCGGTAGTTTCGATAAATTGAATCCCAATGATATTGAGAACATTTCCATCTTGAAAGATGCCGGTACAGCTGCTATTTATGGTTCACGTTCTTCCAATGGTGTAGTTTTGGTTACTACTAAGAAAGGTAAGAAGAACCAGCGTGCGACAGTTCGGTTAAGTGGTATGATGGGATGGCAGAATCCGGATATCTTGTTTTCTCCGGTGAAAGGCTATCAGAACGCTACTTTGCGCAATTTAGCTGCCACCAATGCTGGAGAGGCTCCTTTGTATACACCCGATCAAATCCGTGACCTGGCTGCCCATCAAAATGAAGAAAGCTGGTTTTTTGATCAGATAGTCCGCACAGCCTTACAGCAGAATTACAATCTAAGCGTATCTGGAGGTAGTGATAAAACTACTTACATGGTGTCCATGGGTTATTATGACCAGGAAAGTAATTATGTGGGCAACAGTGATTTTGGCGTGCAGCGTTATAATTTTCGTACCAATGTTAGCACGGAAGTGGGACGTTTGAAACTGAATGCTATTTTGGCTTATACACGTAATAATAGTGTAAGTACCACCGGTGGGAGTTTGGAAGTGGATGCCGCCCGTGTACCTACTTATTATTATTACAAAATGAAATCGGAAGATGGAAGATATTTGTTAAATGATGTATTGACTGAATTTAACCCATTGGGAGCATTGGAAGCTGGTGGCCGTAACAAGTATCGTAACAATTATCTGAACGCTAATGTCAATGCTGAATTCCGGCTTATTGACGGATTGAAGTTGCGTGGAGTGTTGGGTGCGGATGTGATAAACGACATGCGTTCTACCCGCAATTTGGGCGTATCCTATTACTTGAATGAAGAGGCTACCGAACCACGTCCAGTGAAAGATACTGACTATCGGACCAGTAACTGGAATCATACGGCTTACCTTATTAATAGCCAACTTTTGTTGGATTACAACAAGACATTCGGTAAACACAATGTCAGCGGGCTTTTTGGAGTAACCAATGAATCGTTTACTTCGTCTAGCAATGAGATTGAGAAGAAGGGGGTAGATCCCGACTTGGGTATCGGTACAGACATTACCAATAGTACTGTGGGAAACATCACAGGAAAAACATTTGTAGATGAATCCAACCGTACCAGTCTGACTTCTCTGTTGGGACGTGTGGGGTATTCTTACGCTGACAGATATTATACAGAATTCAGCTTCCGTTATGACGCTTCTTCCAAGTTTCATAAAGACTACCGATGGGGTTTCTTCCCCTCTGTTTCATTAGGCTGGCGTTTGAGCGAGGAGAACTTTATGCAGGCTTACAAGGAACGTGTGGGTGACTTGAAACTGCGTACTTCTTTTGGTATCTTGGGTAACCAGTCTATTGGTACTTATGACCGTTTTACTGTTTACGAACTGTACAACAACTCTTACGCATATAATAACCAGACAGTATCAGGCGCAGGTTTTAAGTTAGGTAAGGATAATTTGACTTGGGAAAAGACCAAAACCTTCAACGTGGGTGTAGACGCTTCGTTCTTCAATAACGCTTTGAATGTGACGTTCGACTATTTCTACAAGCGTACGAGCGACATTTTAATGAAGCCCCTTGTGCCTTCGGTATTCGGTACGGATATGGCGATGGACAACATTGGTGAGATGCAGAATCAAGGTTGGGACCTCTCTATCAACTATCGTTTGAAAACGGGAGCCGCAAATCATAACTTCAACTTCAATCTTGGTGACTCTTGGAATGAAGTGCTGAAGTACCCTGGTCACGAAAGAATCTCACAAATAGAGGAGTTGAGCCGTATCACCCGTGAAGGATGTCCGTTGGAGTCTTACTACGGTTACAAGATGGACGGCTTTTTCCAAAGCTACGAGGAGATTGAGGCATCGGCTATTCCTGTAGGTGGAAAGGTACAGCCGGGTGACGTGAAGTTTGTAGACCGTAACGAAGATGGTGTCATCGACTCGAAGGATAAGTTTATCTTGGGTAATGCCTTCCCTCGTCTTACTTTCGGTTTCAACTACAATGTAGAATGGAAAGGATTCGATTTCGGTATGTTCTGGCAGGGTGTGGGCAAGCGTGACATGATGCTTCGTGGTGAATTGATTGAACCGTTCCACGCCAATTACTCTTATAATATCTATAAGCATCAACTGGATTTCTGGACTCCTACCAACACCGATGCACGTTGGCCGAGACTTACTGCTCCGGGTTCTACTTCCAACAGAAACAACTACGGAAACGGACAAGGTTCCGACCTATTCTTGATGGATGGAAAATACCTGCGTCTGAAGAACTTGCAGATTGGTTACACATTCCCTAAAACATGGAGCCGCAAGGTGGGTATGGAAAAGGCACGTATCTATGTCAACGGACAAAACTTGCTGACTTTCAGTAATAACTCGTTTATTGACCCTGAATCTTCTGAGTTCGACTCTAAGATGGGTAATAGTGGCGCCAATTCTGGTAGAAACTACCCGACGCTCCGTTACTATGGTTTCGGTATAGACATTGAATTCTAAAAACAACAGATAACTATGAGACTAAGAAAATATATAGCTTTTGCCGGAATGGCTGTTCTGATGCTTTGCAGTTGCAACGAGATGGAGAACGCACCGACAAACAAATTTACGGATAACTCTTATTGGACTTCCACCACCAAAGCCCAGTATGTGGTGAACATGGCTTACAGCCAGATGTACAATGCAGGCCGTATGTGGAGCGATGAAAGTTTGAGTGACAATGCTTACGACGGTCGCAGTGTGGACGACCAACGTGCCATTCGCAAAGGTATGGCTACTCCCTCGCTCGACATCTTCAAGAATGAATGGAAAGACCTTTACGGAGGCATAAAGACCTGCCACGTGTTCCTTGAAAAGGTGGATCTGGTACCCAACATGGACGCATCTGTTAAAGCACGTATGATTGCCGAGATACGCTATATCCGTGCAAGCCTCTACTTCCGTCTGACTAACCTTTATGGTGCAGTACCTTTCTTTACGGAGGACATCACGCTGGAAGAATCGCGGAGTGTAAGTCGTACAGACCGCGAAACCATTATCAGCTTCATTCACCAAGAATTGGAAGACATCAAGGATGCGCTTCCCACTCGCGACCAATTGCCCGAAGAAGACAAGGGCAAAATTACTAAAGGTGCCGTTTGTGCTTTGCAGGCTCGTGTCTACTTGATGGATAGCGACTGGAACAATGTGATGCTTTATTGCGACAATCTGATGAACAAACAGGGCGAATATGGTACTTATGCCTTATTTCCTGATTATGCCGGGCTTTTTGATGAAGCCAATGAGTATAATGAAGAGATTATCATGGACCGTTCTTATGTACCCAATTTGATTACTTGGGGTGAGATGGTAGACATGATTCCTTTGTCAAGAGGCGGACGTGCCGTGAACCGTGTGCCGCAGCAATCGTTGGTAGACACTTATCTGATGCTTAGTGGAAAGACTATCAGTGAAGCCGGGACAGATTATAACCCTGCTTATCCTTACGACAACCGTGACCCACGTCTCACCGCTACTATCATTTATGATGGCTATGACTGGAGTGGCAATGTGGACGATGGCAGTAAAGACGTAGTCATCAACATTCGTCCGGGTTCGGGAACCGATGCCTACGATGGTGGTGGAAACGGCACTTCTACCGGTTATTTCACCCGTAAGTATTATAATCCGCAGGCTCCCGGTGACCAGAATTCCGGTATGAATATCATCACTATGCGCTATGCTGACATCTTGCTGATGTATGCTGAGGCTGTTCACGAAACAAGCGGTATGACTGAAGAGGTATGGAACAAGACCATCCGTCCCATCCGCGAACGTGCCGGATTTACTGCCGATGCAGCCTTGAACTTTCCTGCCGGAAAGAGCAAGGAAGAGATGAGGCAGATTATTCGCGACGAACGTCGTGTAGAAATGGCGATGGAAGGTTTGCGCTGGTATGATATTAAGCGTTGGAAGGCTGGTAACGAATACTTGTCGGGCAAGGTGCGCGGTGCAAGCTTCGTGGACGAGAACAAGCTTGACACTCGCAAGTTCGAAGAGGCAAGAGATTATCTTTGGGCAGTTCCTATCAGTGAAATCAATTTGAATCCCAATCTGGCGCCTAACAATCCGGGATATGGAAATTAACGTGTATCTAAACTCATTAAAAACAATAGAACAATGAAAACAATATTCTCAACAATAGCTCTTTTTTCGGCAGTCCTCTTTGCTACGTCTTGTACGGAAGACATGGAATACAAGGATTCCAAAGTTTCCTCAGTAAATCAGTTGTATGAACCCACTGACGGCAAGGAAGTAGTCTTGCAATCGTCGGCCAGCGCCAGCCTGTTCTTTGAATGGGAGTCGGCCAAGGCTGAAGATAGCGGTGCCCCTCTTTATGAAGTGGTATTCGATAAAGAAGGTGGAGATTTTTCTAAGCCTATTTACAAAGTGCTTTCTGACAATGGCGGTTCTTTGAGCTATGCTACCATCAGCCACAAGACATTGAACAAGGTTGGTGCGGCTGCCGGATTGAACAGTGGTGAGACGGGTACACTTGTTTGGACAGTAATGGCTTCCAGAGGTTTGAATTCTGTAATGGCAAAGGAAAGCAAGAAGCTCACCATCACTCGCTTGGTGGGATTTGAAGAGATTCCGGCACAGCTTTACTTGACCGGAAGTGCTACTGAAGGTGGTATGGATGCTTCTAAGGCTGTGGCGTGTGCTTCACCCGAAAAGGATAAGTTCGAAGTCTTTACGAAGTTGGAAGGCGGAAAGACTTACAAACTGGTAGATAGAGCAGCCGAAGGTGCCAAGGTGTTTTATATCAATGGCAATAAGATTATGGAAGGCGAAGGCGAGACAACCGTAGAAAAGACGGGAGTTTACCGCATTGAGATGGATTTCTCCATTGCATCTGTAACCGTCAGGGAAGTAAGTAAGATGGAATTCTACTTCTGTCCGAGTGGTGCCGCAACTTTTGAATTGCCTTATGTTGGAAACGGTGTGTTCTGCGGTCAGGATAAAATTGAGTTCAAGCAAGAAGGATGGGGGCGCGACCAACGCTATAAGTTCTTGATGACTTATGCTGATGGTAGTATACAGTATTGGGGAACCAAGAATACTACAGACTCTAATCCTGGTGCGGCTACTCCCGAAGATCCTTATTTCTACATTATGGAGACTCCTGATAACCAATGGGATCAGAAGTGGAAACTGAACAATGAATTCGATGGTGCGGCCGATGGCCACAATCCGGGTGCCATCACCAAGATTAGTGTGATATTCAATGTGGAGAACTATACTCATAAAGTGGAATTGGCCAACTAATTTAAGGAGAGATTATGAAAAAAATATTATTTTGTCTGCCCCTGCTTCTTTTGGCACTTCAATCGTGCGAGATAGAAGATGAGTATATGTATGATAAGGGGCTTTACACCATAGATTGGGATGCGGCTGCCGACAGCAGTTCTGTGACCCTGATAGATCGTTTCTGGAATACGGAAGAGAATTATTTCAACTACGGGAATGACGGTTCAATCAAGGATTTCCATTATTGGCCGCAGGCTCATGCTATGGATGTGATGATAGATGCTTACAATCGTACCGGAGATAGCAAGTACAGCGACTTGTTCGACAAATGGTATGTCGGTATCAAGGCAAAGAACGGTGGCAGTTATTGGAACAACTTTTATGATGATATGGAGTGGATTGCTCTCACCATGATTCGCTTGTACGAAGTTACTGATGAAAACAAGTATCTGGAAACTTCTCAAGAGATGTGGAATGAAATCAAGACCGGTTGGAACGATTACGCAGGTGGTGGCATTGCTTGGACTCACGACCGGCTATGGAGCAAAAATGCTTGTTCCAACGGTCCTGCTGCTTTGATTGCTGCTCGTCTTTACCGTATTAACGGGAATCAGGAGGATTTGGATTGGGCTGTCAATATTTATAAATGGGAGCGTGAAAATTTATTTAACCCTGCTACCGGCGCCATCTATGATAATGTGAACGGTGAAACGGGTGAGTTGAGTACACTTTCTCTTTCTTATAACCAAGGTACATTCTTGGGTGCTGCTTACGAACTGTATAAGATCACAGGAGAAGAGTCCTATTTGAAAGATGCTCGTAAGGCTGCCAATTTCGGTATCAGTAATAGCAGCATGATAGATACTGGAAACAATTTACTTCGTGATGAAGGCGATGGTGACGGAGGTTTGTTTAAGGGTATTTTCATGCGTTATTATGTGCAGTTGATTATGGAACCGAATTTGGACCCCATATATAAGAAGAAATTCATCACTTTCTTTAACAATAATGCTGAAATCTTGTGGCGAAAGGGAATCAATAAACTTGATTTGCTGTATAATACTAACTGGGCAATGAACAATAGCGGTAACAACCATTTGACTACGCAGACAAGTGGTTGTACTTTGATTGAAGCCAAAGCTCTCTTTGAAAAGAGCCTGAAATAAGTTAGCAATTAAAAGTGTGTCGAAACTCAATCTGGTTATTGGGTTTCGGCACATTTTTTTTTAGAGCCAGTTTTAATTGGCAGTTATTTTGGAAATAATGTTTTTAGAGACAACAGTTTTTTATATAAAATAAACACAAAAGATGAAACAGAATCAATATTTATTTCTACTGTTCGCCCTGATTGTTCTGACGGGCTGTGGCGGTACGCAGAAGAAATTAACCGAATATGTCAATCCTTTCTTGGGTACGGCTACTTTGTGGGAGCCTAAGGACTTAGGGTATACGCGCAAAATAAAGTCACGTACATGGGGTGCGGAAACTTATCCGGGTGCTACCTTGCCCAACGCAATGGTGCAGCTCAGCCCCGTTACACAGTTTCGTAGCGGTGCGGGCTATCAATATGAGGACACTGTGATTTATGGTTTTTCACATACTGCTAAAGGGCATTGGAACTTGTTGCATGTCCCCATGTTGCCAGTGGTGGGAACTATCGCTCCGGGTAATTATTGCTCCGGGTTTAGTCACGAGAAGGAATCTGCGCATCCGGGGTATTACCAAGTTTATCTGGAACGCTATAAAGTGAACGCCGAGTTGACCAGTACCTTGCGTTGTGCCTACCATAAATATACTTTCGGCAAGGGCGACGATAAGTCATTATTGGTAGACATCCGCCGTTCTAATAATGATGTCCGTGATTGGAAGATTGAGAAGGTTGACGATAATACGTTCACGGGTTATCAAGATGGCGATGGTAAAATCTACTTTTACGCTAAGACCAACTATAAAATAGGCCAAGTGGAAATGGTAAAAGACGACAAACATGAGGTGGCTGTGCTGCGTTTTATCGACAGCAAAGGTGTTGAACCTTTGGAAGTGAAGGCTGGTTTCTCGTTTGTGAGTATAGAGAATGCTCAAATGAATTTGAAGGCCGAAATGTTGAACAAAAGTTTTGCACAAGTGGCAGAAGAAGCCGATGCGGCTTGGGAAGCACTCCTCTCCAAGATTCAAGTTGCAGGTGGCACGGAACGTGAAAAGAGATTGTTTTATTCTACTTTCTTCCATGCTTTTAAATGGCCGGCTTTGCGTAGCGATGTGAATCATGAATATACTGATGTCCGTGGCGAAGTAGTGAATAACGGCTTCCACTATTACACTGACCCTTCTTTTTGGGACGATTATCGCAACAAACTGGTACTCATAGGTATGATTTCTCCCGATGTGACTACTGACATCATTAGGTCTATTATTGACAAAGGCGAGAAGCGTGACGGCTACATGCCCACCTTCTTCCATGGTGATCACGCTTCCACTTTTATTTCTGGTTCTTGGTTGCGTGGTTTGCATGATTTCGATCTGGAGCGTGCTTATAAGTTGATTCTGAAAAATGCTACGGTGCCCGGTAAAGGAGGACGTCGCTATTTGGATGAGTATATGGAGCGAGGTTGGATTGCTGAAAAAGACACAGTGAATGTACCACATGGGACGAATACAAAGGGGCTGTGACCAAGACCCAGGAATATGCTTACGATGACTATGCCGTAGCCTTGGTAGCCAAGGAGCTGGGAGATGAAGCCAACTACAAGCTGATGATGGAACGCTCCAACAACTACAAGACGCTATTCGACCCCTCTACCGGCTTTTGGAGAGGTAAGATTGACGATGGTAGCTGGATTCAGGATTTCGATCCGTATTATCCCTATTACCAGTACATGTACCGTGAGGCCAATGCATGGAACGCCCTCTTCTTCGCCCCCCACGACCCCGAGGCATGATTAAGCTCTATCCCAGTAAAGAGGCGGTGGAGGCTAAACTGGATTCCTTATTCAGCGAACCGTGGAGAGGTTACGAGGCCCACAACCTGACCGGATTCATCGGAAACTATTGTCACGGAAACCAGCCGGGACACAGCATTCCTTACACCTATTATTTCATAGACAAACAAGAGAAAGCCCAATGCATTCTCGACAGCCTGATGAACCACTACTATGACATGGGTGCCGACAAGCTGGCTTATGCAGGGATGGATGATGCCGGCGAGATGTCTTCGTGGTATGTGCTCAATGCTATTGGACTTTACACTTATTCGCCTGCCGATCCTGAATATATTGTTACTGTTCCCTTGTTCGATAAAGTGACGTTCAATCTGAATGGTCGTCCCTTTACGATTGTGAAGAAAGGAAGCGGCAAGAAGATTATTGACATTACTTATGACGGTAAAAAGATTGACGGTTACTTTATCACCCATGACCAACTGAGGGAGGGCAAGGAACTGGTGATTACTACGGAATAGATAAACAATGGAGTTATGAAAAGAAATATACTGCTTCTATTCACATTCTTTGCTTGCATTACTGTACAAGGGCAGACTCCGGTTCGTTTGGTTGATCTGAGGAGCGAACATCTTGACAGACCTATAGGTTTGGATAATCCCGTTCCACGCCTTTCTTGGCGGATGGAAGATGGTAGGCAGGGAGCTGTGCAGACTTCCTGGCGGATTGTGGTAGACGAAGACTCGTTGAATGTGGTCAATGGCTGTGGCAGGATGTGGGATAGTGGAAAGAACGATTCCCGTAATCAGCTTGTGGCCTATGCGGGCAAAAAACTGCAGCCTTTCACTAGATATTATTGGAAAGTAATCTGCAGCGACATGGAATATAAGGAGACTGCTTCTCCTGTCTCTTACCTTGAAACGGGCATGATGGGGATGCAACATTGGCAAGGTGCTTGGATTGGCGATGGCAAGGATATTCATTATGGGCCTGCCCCTTACTTCCGAAAAGAGTTCAAGACCGGCAAAAAGGTAAAGTCAGCGCGTGCTTATATTGCCGCTGCTGGACTATATGAGCTTTACATCAATGGCGAGAAGATAGGAGACCACTGCCTTGCCCCTCTCTATACCCGCTTTGATCGCCGCAACTTGTATGTGGCTTATGATGTGACTTCACAATTACAGAATGGTGACAACGCTATTGGCGTACTTTTGGGTAACGGCTGGTATAACCATCAATCCAAAGCAGTGTGGGACTTCGACCGTGCCCCTTGGCGCAACCGTCCCACTTTCTGTCTGGACTTGCGCATTACCTACACCGATGGAAGCGTGGAGACTATTCCCACCGATCTCAGTTGGCGGACAGCGTCGGGTGCAATCACTTTTAATAGTATCTATACTGGCGAGCACTACGATGCACGTCTGGAGCAGAAAGGATGGAGCACTCCGGAATTCGATGATTCCAAGTGGCGCGGAGTAGCCTATCGGAGTGTACCTTCTTCCAATGTCACTGCCCAGCAAGTACATCCCATCCGTAATGTAAAGATTTTCCCCGCCGTCTCTTTCCGCAAAGTGGACGAGAAAACATACATCTATGATTTCGGGCAAAATATGTCCGGTGTGACTTGTATTCATGTTTCGGGTGAACGGGGAACGGAGGTCAGAATCAAACATGGCGAACGCTTACATCCAAATGGCCGCCTCGATCTCTCGAACATTGATGTCTACTTTCGAGGCGATAAGGAGAAAGACCCTTTTCAGACGGACATTCTCATTCTGAGTGGAGAAGAGGATGAGTTCATGCCCCGATTTAATTACAAGGGATTTCGTTATGTGGAGGTAGTGGCAGATAAGCCTATTGAGCTTGACCAAAACAGCTTGATTGCTTACTTCATGCACAGTGATGTGCCGGCAGTAGGTAGCTTGGAATCTTCGAGCCCACTGATAGGCAAGCTGCTCCATGCTGCCAATCACTCTTACCTTTCCAATCTGATGGGCTACCCCACCGATTGCCCTCAGCGCGAGAAGAACGGTTGGACTGGTGACGGTCATTTTGCCATTGAGGCAGCATTTTATAACTTTGATGGAATTACCGTTTACGAAAAATGGTTGGCCGACCATCGTGACGAACAGCAGCCCAACGGAGTGCTGCCCGATATTATTCCAACTGGTGGATGGGGATATGGTACAGACAACGGGCTGGACTGGACTAGTACTATTGCCATCATCCCTTGGAATATCTACCTCTTCTACGGTGATAGCAAGCCCTTGAGCGATTGTTACGAGAGCATCAAACGTTATGTGGATTATGTGGAGCGTATCTCTAACAATCATCTCACTACGTGGGGGCGCGGAGACTGGGTGCCGGTGAAGTCAAAATCCAATAAAGAGCTGACTTCCTCGGTCTACTTTTATGTAGATACCAAGATTTTGGCCGCTGCTGCCAAACTCTTCGGCAAACAGGCCGATTACGAATATTATAATGCCTTGTCGGAGGAGATAAAGCAAGCTGTCAATGATAAGTTCCTGAATCGAGAAACAGGCATCTATGCCGAAGGTTCACAAACCGAATTGAGTGTTCCCTTGCAATGGAAGATTGTGCCCGAAGATTGATAGGAAAAGTGGCAGCTAACTTGGCACATAAGGTAGAGGAGGACGGTTTTCACTTGGATGTGGGTGTATTAGGAGCTAAAGCTATTCTGAATGCACTCAGCGAAAATGGTTATGCTGAAACAGCTTATAAGGTGGCTGTACAGGACACTTATCCTTCATGGGGTTGGTGGATGGTGAACGGTGCCACTACGCTGCTCGAGAACTGGGATTTGCAGGCTACTCGTGACATCTCGGACAATCATATGATGTTCGGTGAAATAGGTGCTTGGTTCTACAAGGGGCTGGGAGGTATTTTCCCTGATCCCGTGCAACCTGGTTTTCAAAACATTCTGCTCCGTCCCCATTTCATAAAGGGATGAAACGGTTTGAAGCTCGTCATCGGTCGCCTTACGGTGAAATTGTTTCTCGCTGGGAATGGAAAGGGAAATGTGTGCATTATGAAGTTACAGTGCCCGCTAACAGTACAGCTACACTCACTTTACCTGACAAGGCCGAGAATGTACGGGTGGTGGAACTGGCGGCAGGAAGATATGAGTTTATTGTAAAGTGACCCTGTACTTTTCATTTATGCTTGCAAATATGTAATTAGCGGGTTTGCCACGTTGTTGTGGCATAACTCGCTAATTTTTATAGTCGGTATGTTAAGGGATGGCTTTTTCATTCTTATAGCCTGATCTTTCCCTCCAACCGTATATCTTCCGATGAAGCCCCTATCAGCAGCTTCACCGTTCCGGGTTCTACAACGAACATCTGCTTTCCTTCGTTCCAATAGCCGAGCTCTTCTTTGGGCACGGTAAGCGTCACTTTCCGGGTTTCGCCGGCCTTGATGGGGATACGCCTGAAGGCGCGCAACTGCTTGGAAGGACGTTCCACTTTGGATTCCGGATAGCTGGCATAGAGCTGCACGACTTCTTCCCCGTCGCGTCCGCTGGTATTCTTCACTGATACCGTCACGCGGATGTTCTTCTTGTCTTGCTTGAAGGATTCAATCTTCTCGTATGCAAAGTCGGAATAGCTCAGACCATAGCCGAAAGGATAGAGCACCGGGCCCTGGTGGTACATATACGTGCGTCCGTTGCGGATGTCGTAGTCCATTATGTCGGGTAGGTCAGTGATGTCTTTCACCCACGTCTGTACGGTACGTCCGGCTGGATTCACCTTGCCGAAGAGTACGTCGGCCAGTCCGTTGCCCTGCTCCTGACTGCAGTGGGTGATGTGGACGATGGCAGGCACGTGCTCCTGGCTCCAGTTGATGGTGTAGGGGAAGCTGCTGACGAGCACCAGTATGGTATTGGGATTGGCCTTGAGCACCAGCTTCACCAAGTCTTCATCGGGCAGCATCAGCGATTTGCGGTCCACGGCTTCGCGGCCGTCACTGGGGACGGGAGAGAACTTCCAGTCCGCACGCGTGCCGTAAGGATGGTTTCCTACACACACGATGGCAACGTCGGCGGCTGCAGCAGCCTTTTCTGCCTGGCCCATGCGGTTGTCTTCGGCGTGGATGATTTCGGTTCCTTCTTTCACAGCATTGCGTATGCCACTCAGAATCGTTGTTTCGTAAGGCGGGGTACCACTATACCAATCTTGCACGATTTTGTCCGAATACGGGCCTATAACGGCTATTTTACGCAGCTTTCCGGCATCGAGTGGCAGGAGTTTTTTGTTTTTCAATAACACCACGGACTTGGCGGTGACTTCCCGTGCCAGCCTGCGGGCTTCTGCTGTCATGAAAGGCGGTGTCTCCGTACTGTTCTTTCCGATAGAGAGATAAGGGTTACGGGAGTTGTCCCCGTCCAGCAAGCCGAGCTTGAGGGCGACGAAGATGTTCCCGCGGATAGCCTTGTCGATGTCGACTTCGGTCAGTAATCCCTTTTCCAGAGCTTCCTTGACGTAAGGAACGTATGCGTCGAGAAATTGTCCTGTGGTGGCTTTTACTACGGCAGCGGCACCCTCCGCAAAGCTCGGAAAACTCTTGTGCGCTTCAATCAGCAGTTTCAGGGCACCGCCGTCCGTACAGATGATACCGTTGTTGCCCCACTGCTTGCGGGTAATCTCTTCGAGGCAGGGATGGATGGACATGGGGATGCCGTTCCAACTGTTGTAGGCGGCCATGAAGGCACGGCTGCCTCCCTCAGTGATACCTTTATAGAAAGGATAAGCGTAGTATTCATGGAACAGCCGCGTGTCGAAGTCGGAGGAAGTGCTGTCCCGTCCGTCCTCGTTACTATTAGCAAGGAAGTGTTTCATCAGAGAGGCAGTTTTCCAGTAGCGGGGATGATTGCCTTGCAGGCCGCGTACGCTGGCAATGGTGAGTTGGGCGGTGAGGAAAGCATCTTCTCCGAAACTCTCCTCGGTACGTCCCCAGCGCGGGTCGCGGGCAAGGTCGGCATTCGGAGCGCGCATCACGAGGGCATGACGCTTGTTACCGGTGGTCTGCATGTAGTAGCGGGCTTCTTCAGCGGCTTGTTCCGCTACTTTCTGCACCAAATCGGTGTCCCATGTGGAGCCCAGACCGTAGGACTGGGGGAATATGGTGGTGGGGCAGTCGGTAGGGACTACTTTCCCGTCTTCCGTTCTTTGGCGTCCGCCCCACATGGCAGGCCCGCCGAGGGTCAGCCCGTGCAGTCCTTCGTAGTGTCCGCAACGGGGAATGTTGAGGCGGGGGACACCGAGGTCGGTGGAAAGAAGGTTTATCTTTTCATCCAATGTCAGGATGGAAAGGAGATGTTCCACGCGCTGTTCGTCGGTGAGCGTGGTATCTTGAAAGGCTTGTGTGTGTTGTGCGCTTGCCTGTAAGCCGAATAGCAGGGGCAAGGCGAGGAACAATAACTTGTTTCGCATGGGGTATTAGGGTTTAATGTGTTTGATATACCGGTTATGGGATTGATATCCGTTGTAACTGTCCGTCCTGCGGCAGGCAGAGCAATCCTTCAGCTTTCTTTTCGTCTGCCAGATACTTCTTCCACGTAATCTTGTCCCATTTCATCTGGTCTGTGCATTGTGCCACGGGGGATATGGGGGGATGGCCGAACCGTCCTTTACAAGAATGACGATGGGCAGGGTGCCGCACTCGATATGGTTCCATCCCGGAGCATACACCTTTCCGGTCTGGTAGTCTATCCATTTCTGCCGTCCGGGGAGGTAGACATCCCGTCCGCTGCCCTCTTCGAGCATGGGTGCCACGAGGAGGTTGGAGCCGAACATGTACTCGTCCTCTACCAGCCATGCACCCGGGTCGTCGGGATACTCCAGCAGTAGGGCGCGGAGCATCGGCCAGCCGTTCTCGGTGCACTCTTTGGATTGTGCGTATACATAGGGCATCAGTTTGTACTTCAGCTCGGCGCAACGGCGGAAATAGTCTGTGAACTCTTTCCCGTAGTACCACGGCTCAGTGGGAGGTGCTCCGTGCACGCGGCTGTGGCTGGTGAGGAAGCCGAAGGGCAGCCAGCGGCGGTAGAGGCTTTCGGGGCTTTGGGTCACGAAGCCGCCTATGTCATTGCTCCAGAAGCAGAATCCGCTCAGTCCGATGGAGAGGCCGCTGCGGATGGTTCCCTCGAACCGTTCGGTGGTTGCGGCATCACCGCCCCAGTGCAGCGGGTAGCGTTGTGAGCCTGCCCATGCAGAGCGTGCCCAGATGATGTTTTCGCCGTGCAGCTTCTTGATGATGTCGGCCACGGTTTTGTTGTAGCGCAGCGGGTAGAGGTTGTGTTCGTACAGTCCGCTACGGCCGTTGGCATAGATGGCATCCAGCGGGGCACCTTCGCCGAAGTCTACTTTGATGGCGCCTACACCCATTTCAATCAGATTGCCGAGTTTTTCCTGATACCACTTCACGGTTTCGGGGTTGGTGAAGTCCAGCACCACGTCCTCGTAGGGGAGCTGCCCCTTACCGTTGCGTACGTACAGACCGCGTTCCACCAGCTCGGGGAAGAACTTGTTTTTCGGAGTGAAGTAGGGGAGTTGCCAGAGGCAGGTGCGGAAGCCTTGTGACCTTAGGTCGGTGAGCATCTGCCGGGGATTGTCGAAGCGGTCGGCGGCAAAGGCGTAGTCGCACTGCCAGTCCACGCCGAACCAACCGGTATCGAAGTGGATGACATCGCTCGGTATCTTGTTCTCACGCAGTTTCCGGGCTACATCGCGGCCCTCTGCTTCGCTGAAGTAGGTGATGCGGCTCATCCAGGTGCCGAAGCTCCACAAGGGGGGCATTTCGGGCCGTCCTACCAGTGCGGTGTATTCGCTCAGCATCTCCTTCGGCGAACCCAGGAAGATGAAGATGTCCATCGCTTCGTCTGCCATGAAGAGTTTGGTGGCTCCGATGTAGGAACAGCCGAAGTCGCAGGTCACGGGGGCGGAAGTGTGCATAAACATGCCATAGCCGCGGTTACTGAAAAAGAAGGGGATAGGCTTGTACATATCCGGAGTTTCGGGGCCCTGCGGGTCGGTGACAAAGAGGTTGACCTTCTGCCCGGCCTTGTTCAGTGCGGTGGCGGACTCGCCGCAACCGTAGATTTTCTCGTTCGGCGCGAGGCTGAATACGGGATTGATGCTGCGTGAGTTGTCCGAGCCGCGCTTGATGAAGCTGAATGGAGGTACCTTGACCTGCGTGGAGTCGTTGTCGCTCCAGCAACGAGTCTGTGTCAGCAGGCGTCCGTCGGCATCTTTCAGCACCAGGCGCCAGGGGTAATTCTCGATGAGCAGGCTGCCGTATCGGGAGGTGTACAGGGTACCTTTATCTGTCTTCTCGGCTTTCCAGAAGGAGCGTCCGTCGGCAGGCTTTCCTATGAGCATGGGGTCGTCGGCATCTTCTTTCGGTACGATGGGCGAGGTAAGCATACGGATGCGGAGGGTACGTTCGCTGACCGGTTCGACGGTGAACGTCAGTTGTGGATTGTTGTCGTAGGCCGTCTCCGGGAAGTCCAGCGACTGGAGGGGCTGGTGCAGGTAGGTGTTTGCATTGAATGCCTGGCGGGGCATCAGTTGCTGGCGTTTCCACTGGACAGTCCCCTTGCCGGTGGAGGTGTCGAACGATACCAGGCTGTCGGCAAAGAAATAGGTGTTACTGAGGTCCAGAAAATCCTGGCTCATGTCTTTCGACTGGGAAAGCAGGTATTGCACGCCGGCATTTGTTTTCAGTTGGGCATGTGCGGGCGGGATGGCAGTTGCTGCTAGCAGCATAAAAGCTGCCCCTTTCATCAGTTGTTTCTCTTTCATGATAAATATATGATTTACGGTTGTTGTTTCGATGCCGTAAAAGTAGAGAAATCTACACAGATGAAAGGGGTAGGTATGTTGCTTATGTAGGGCCTAAATGTTTATTTGGAAGCTTTCTTTCCGTAGAAACACATAAAATACACCCCGATAATGACAAATGGGATGCTGAGCCATTGGCCCATGTTCAGCGACATGCTGTCTTCAAAGTTCACCTGGTTTTCTTTCAGGAACTCGATGAAGAAACGGAAGGTGAAAATCTCCGTCAGGCAGAGTCCGAAGAAGAAACCGCGGTGATAGGGCAGGGAGGCTTCGGCCTGCACGGTGGTTGATTTCCGCTTGGTGGTGCTGAAATCTGTTTCGAGCTTGGTCTCTTGTTTCTTCTGTCCGCGTTTGTATAGCCAGACCATCCCCAGGAAGAAGATGAAGTAGGCGATGGCTTCGTAGAGCTGTGCCGGATGGCGGGGCAGCATGTCTTCGCGCTCGAAGATGAATGCCCAGGCACGTCGGTCGGTTTGCCGATGATTTCGGAGTTCATCAGGTTGGCAAGGCGGATGCAGCAGGCGGTGATGGGAGTGGCAACGGCTATCATGTCGAGCACGTCCATGTAGTGCATCTTCGTCTTGCGGCAGTACATCCAGAGGGCGATAATCAGGCCCAGCGTGCCGCCGTGGCTGGCAAGGCCGGTGTAACCCGTCATTTTCCATCCTGCGGCGGTCTGCTTGATGGGGAGAATCATTTCAACGAAGTGGTCTTGGTAGTAGGCCCAGTCGTAAAATATGCAGTGGCCCAGTCGTGCGCCTATCAGTATGCCGAAGAAGCAATAGAAGAAAAGAGGTTCGAATTTCTTTTCGTCTATTTTGCGGTCGCGGTACTGGTGTTGCACGATAAGGTAGGCAAAAGCGAGGCCGATAATCCATAACAAACCGTAGTAGCGGATGGATATGCCGAAGAAGTTGAATAGTTCGGGGTCGGGGTTCCAGTTGATGGTGAGTAGTGATAACATATTTATGAAGAATTAAATTACTGAATTACGGGGTTGTTCGGGACAAAGGTATGAAATTATCTCGTTTGGCAGTTCATCGTGGCAGTTTATTTGAATTTCTCCGCCACCATCCTATACGTCGGCACCTCAATCCCTTGTTCCTCTGCAGCCGTAATCATGTCGAACAACAAGCCTTGTACTTCGCTCTGATGTCCTTTGGCCATATCTTTCTGCATGGAGGCGGTACTTTCAGGGGCGAGTTTGTCTATTACTTTGAGGTTATACTGCACGATGTCTTCCTTGAATTCTATACCCAACTTCCTGCCCAAAGCTGCACTCTCTTGTGACAGTCCGATAAAGGTGTCGCGCACTTTGCCCGGTTTCTGGACTTCGCCCATAGGTACGTCGTAATAGGCTCCGGTGACGGCCATAGCAGAAATAAAGGACCACTTGACGAATGTGTCCCGGTTGATGTCGTCGGAGATTTCGGCTTTGATGCCGCTTTCCTGCAAATCGCGTTGCACGGCTTCCAATGTTTCACGGGAAACAATCGTGCTGCGGTGTGCTCCGTAGACGAGCCGGAAAATCTTTCCCATCTGCGTGATTTCTCCCCGTCCGGATACGAATCCTACGATGTAGATGCAGCCGTCGAGCACCGTGACGCCGGGGACCAACCGCTGGATACGGGGACCGGTTCCGTAAACATTCAGGATGGGGATTACCACTGTACGCTCGTGTGAGGCACGTTTGATGAGTTCCGTAATGGAGTCTACGGAATAACCTTTGACGCAGACGAAGATAACATCCGCTTTGCCTTGGAATTCTTCTGCGGTAAATGCCGCCACTTTCAGACAATGTTCACCTTTCAAATCGGAGTGCAGTTGCAGACCGTTCCCGCGTATGGCGGCAAGGTGTTCGCCACGTGCAATGCAAGTGACGTCTTTGCCGGATAATGAAAGAAAGGCGGCGATGCTTCCGCCTACGCCGCCGGTACCTGCTATGAGGTATTTCAGATTACTGTTTGCCATTTGTTGTGTATGGTTTATTGAACGTAGTTTCCTTTTCCATATAGTAAAGCCCTTCGCCCCGGTCACCGTTTTCCATGTCTTCCAGCTCTACTTTGAAGATGCGGTAGGGAAGGTCTTTTTTGGGATGCTTGGGCATGTCTACTGTCAATAGATAGGCGTTGCCATATTCGTTGCTGTCGAAATATTCTTTTATTTCCTGCTTCATCAGCACGGGGACTTTCTCGCCGTCTATCCAGACGGTGACTTTCAGTTGCCCGGGGCGGGGAGCCATCTGGCATTCTCTGGCTTCTTTGTTTTGTTCTTGTTGCTCAATGTCACTCAGGTTTTCACCGTGTACCAATGACTCGGGCTTTGTTTCTTTCATCCATTGGTAGGTACGTGTCAAGCTCATGGGACGGACGTATATCTGATAAGTAGGCATGGCTCCGGGGATGCAGAAAGCACGCAGGCCATAAGCTTCCATACGATGATAACGTATGTCGAGTGTAGTGTCGCGGTCGGCGATGAAATCCCAGGCCCAGAACTCCAGGCGGTGTTCAGTCTCGGGCAGCCCGCTTTTCATGGCAATGTGCGCATAGGAGGGCAGATAAATAGAGGCTGCACTTTGATATTTCCCTTTGGGTATACGGGCCGTGTAATGCCCGTCTTTGTCGGTTATGGCTTCTATGATGTCATTGAACTGCGGGTTTTGCCACCAGACGCTGGCACTGTCTATCGGCTGTCCGTTGTAATCAGTCACCCGTCCGTGAATGGTTACCGAGTCTTGCTGTTGTGCATAAACGGCAGTACAGGACAATAAGAATAAAAGGAAGATAATCTGTTTCACAGTATTGTTATTGTATGGAGTTTATTAGAAAATGGCAATGTACTTTCTTTGTACATTGCCATCTGGAATGAATATCATTACACATTGAACCTGAAGTGCATGATGTCCCCATCCTGCACCACATACTCCTTGCCTTCCACACCCAACTTTCCGGCTTCGCGCACGGCTGCTTCGCTGCCATACTTGATATAATCCTCATACTTGATGACCTCTGCCCGGATAAACCCTTTCTCGAAATCCGTATGGATAACGCCGGCGCATTGCGGTGCTTTCCATCCCTTGCGATAGGTCCATGCCTTTACTTCCATCTCTCCGGCAGTGATGAAGGTTTCGAGGTTCAGCAGGCTGTAGATAGCTTTAATCAAACGGTTGCAGCCGCTTTCTTTCAGTCCCAGGTCTTCGAGGAACATCTGCTTTTCTTCGTATGTCTCCAGTTCGGCGATGTCGGCCTCGGTCTGGGCGGAGATGATGATGAGTTCCGCATCCTCGCCCTTGATGGCTTCACGCACCTGCTCTACGTACTGGTTGCCGCTGGCGGCACTGACGTCATCCACGTTGCAGACGTAGAGCACGGGTTTGGTGGTGAGCAGGAACATCTGCTTGGCACATTGTTCCTCGTCGTCGTTCTGCGGAATGACGGTGCGGGCGCTTTGTCCTTGTTCCAGGGCATCCTTGTAGCGGAGCAGGAGTTCGTACTCTATCTTTGCCGCCTTGTCGCCACCCACTTTGGCAATCTTCTCTACACGCTTGATGCGGTTTTCCACCGTGTCGAGGTCCTTCAGTTGCAGCTCTGTGTCGATGATTTCTTTGTCGCGTACGGGGTTCACCGAGCCGTCCACGTGGACGATGTTGCCATTGTCGAAGCAGCGCAGCACGTGGATGATGGCGTCGCACTCGCGGATGTTGCCCAAGAACTGGTTGCCGAGTCCTTCACCTTTGCTGGCGCCCTTCACCAGTCCGGCAATGTCGACGATGTCGCACACGGCGGGTACGATACGCCCCGGGTGAACCAGCTCGGCGAGACGGGTCAGTCGTTCGTCGGGTACGGACACTTGTCCCATTTGGGCGTCGATTGTACAGAACGGGAAGTTTGCCGCTTGTGCCTTTGCGCTGCTCAAGCAGTTGAAAAGAGTGGATTTTCCTACGTTGGGAAGGCCCACGATACCAGCTTTTAATGCCATAGTGTTATCTTGTTTTTTAGTTATTGTTCAGTTAATTGGATGCAAAGATAGTGCAAACCGAATGCAGAATAAAATGAACTCGTTCATTTTTTATGCTGAGGTGCAGCCTATCTTCACTTTTTTAAGCAAAGATAGTACTTACCGGGGAAAGTGGGTATGTTAATTTGCATTAAAAGCACGAGAGTAAAATGATAAATTGATAGTTTTGTCGCAATTATAAATTTAAGTATCATTCTATAAATCAATGCGATTATGAAAAACAAAGTAAGAAAAATTCTGATGATTTTCTCATGTCTCATCGGTCTGTCTTTTACATTATCTGCACAGAATCCTTATCTGCCGCTTTGGGAGTTTATTCCTGACGGTGAGCCCTATGTGTTTGAGGATCCTGACTGCCCCGGCAAGTACCGTGTCTATATTTATGGCTCGCACGATAATCTCAAGTGGATGTATTGTGGACGTGACCAAGTGGTGTGGTCGGCACCCGTAGAGGACTTGACCCGTTGGAGATATGACGGCGTGATATTTAAAGTCAATGAGTCGCCCGAGCTGTATAAACTGAATGCTGATGGGACCGACGACGTGCTTTTTGCCCCTGACGTGACAGTAACTACCGATGCCGATGGTAAGAAAACTTATTACCTCTTTCCGAATAATCAAGGTGGCGGGCGCAATTCCATGATTGCCAAAAGCGACCGTCCCGATGGTCCGTTTACAGTATGCAATTGGAACAAGGAACGTCCTCGTGAGACTTTCGGTTGCTTGGGATTCGACCCCGCAGTGTTTGTTGACGATGATGGACGCGTGTATGGTTATTGGGGATTTGGCATTTCGCATGGCGCGGAGTTGGACCCTGCTACCATGTGCACGGTAAAGCCCGGTACCGAAGTGGTGGAGAACATGATTTCGGGCTATCGGCAGGAAGGTATATTCCGCTTCTTTGAGGCATCTTCTATCCGCAAGATTGAGGATAAGTATGTGTTTATCTATAGCCGTACTACCGCTGAGGGTGAAGATGGCCTGCCAAACGCCAGCAACTATACGTTGGCCTATGCCTACAGCGAGCATCCCTTGGGCCCGTGGACCTATGGTGGGACAATCATCGATGCGCGGGCGCGTGAGTATGACGAAAAAGGCAACGTAATAGCTTCGGCCATGCCCGGTGGAAATACGCATGGCAGTATCTGCAAGATAGGCGAGCAATGGTACGTGTTCTATCATCGCCAGATAGGTACCGATTGCTATGCACGCCAAGCTATGGTGTCGGCCATTGATGTAAAGGTGGAAAAAGGAAAAGGCGGGAAAGTCGTGATTTCACGCGGAGAGTTCAATTCTGAAGGCTTCCTTCTTGAAGGGCTCAATCCTATGCAGCGCATCTCGGCCGGGCTGGCTTGTTGGCACACCAATCCCGGAGGAATCAAAGAGGTCTATCCCCATTATGTGTATACGGGGTCTTATATCCGGCCTGTGTACCGGGATAATAATCCCTATGCCGGCGATAACAACCACAAAATCCCGTTCGCTCCGGTGGTGAATAACACAAGTGGGTCGATTGTAGGATATAAATACTTGAATATGAATGCCGTTCCGCGAGATAAGTCTTTGCAGATGCAGTTAAGGTTGAAGGCTGAAGATACCGACGGGCGCATCCGCATCATGCTGGGTAGCCCTTGGACAACAAAAGGCGGTGTAGAGATAGGACTTGTGAATGTGAAGGCTGGCAGCACTTGCAGGGAGTTTTATGCTCCGCTCTCTATTCCGGCAAAGCTGCATAAGGGAAAGCAGCCGCTCTTCTTTGTCTTCGAATCAGAGACCGAAGGCCAGTCCATCTGTGAGTTTTATGATTTCCTCATGTTGGCACGCCCATAAGTCTTTATACTTATGGAGGCGGATACTTATCTTGTGAGACCTTCTAAATAGAGCTATTGTATTAGTTCACAGTACTGAACACTTTGTTACACCCCGTCGGAACAGATTGTTTCTCTTGTATGAAACGACTTGTTTCGACGGGATAAAACGATTTGTTCCGTTATAGGAAACACTTTGTTTCCTTATAGAGAACACTCTGTTCCATTATAGGAAACAAACCGTTTCCATAGTCGGAAATGAAATGGGGCATATGTTTCATTGATACCGCTATTACTTTTCCTCCTCGAATATTCGGTTGAAAACTTGCCGCAGTCGTCCTTCGTCTGCGATAATGGCTTGGAGCTTCTTCAGCTGTTCCGCATTCTTCCCCTCGGGAAACCAAAGCTTCAGATAACCGCCGGGTGCATACTTTGCCATGAGATGCTGATGGAACCGTTGGTAGTGCCACTCCTTGTCTGCGGCAGGATTCTGTTTCAAGCCGTATTGGACGGTGCGGCGCAGGGTGATGTCCGGGTCGATGATACGGTCTGCTTCGGCAACAATCTTGCCGTAGATGCTGCGCGGCTCGTGGTCGGTGGAGGCGCGGTGGTCTTCTACGGCTTCTTTCATGAGGAGGATTTCCGTATCGGAGAACCATTGCCGCAGGGTGGAGTCCGCCATCAGTATCTCGCCGGAGACAAGGTGGTGGGTGGTGCGGTCGCGGCACAGTCCCGTATCATGGTAGGCGGCAATGACGTATGCCAGGCGTTCGTCCGCTTCGGGATGTTGCCGGGCGAGGGCAAGACTTTCTTCGATGACGGTACGGACGTGGGAGAGGTTGTGTGCTTGTCAAACTCCTTGTAACGGGGGATGATTGCTGTCTCGATGTAGGTAATGAGGGGCTTGGGTATCATGTGGCATTCCTTTTTCGGGTAAAGGTACGAATAATAACCGATAGCTGAATAACGAGGAGCAGGGAATGGCTCATAATTAGGTACCGATTACTATCTGTCTGTTTACTTAATGTTCCAAAGACTGCTCGTAGCTTTTCCCGTTGGCGTCAGTCACCACGATTTTTATTTTCTTTGCTTTATCGCTCGGTTTTGTAGAGAAAAAGAAATAAGCATTCTTGTTAGCTTGGCGACCACGTTCCTTCATATCCTTTCCCTCTGTGACAGCTTTGCGCTGCAGGAAGAAATCATAATCAGGATCCATGCCTTTATACTGCTTCATTTCGCCTTTCAACTTCCCGTCTTCGTAGTATTCCACTTTCCAGCGGTTATCCCAATTCCATACCTTGACACAGAGTTCGTCTTCATGGCCGGGTACTGTACCCACGGGATAGTAACGGAACTGATAGTCACGGTCATGTCCTAATGACTTGAAATAATTTGCAATTCCGTTCTTGCCGGATTCGAATACTTGGTAGCCAATAGGGGTACCGTCTTTGCTATAGATGCCGTCCCATAACCACCACGCGCCTCCGATGGAGGCGATATTGTACTCACGAATGTTGTTTCTGATTTGTGTGTTGCATTGTACATGGGTGTGACCACTGAGAATATCTACCTTATAACCCTCGAAAAGGTCGAGTAACTCGGCTACGCGTCCCAACTTGTAGTTCTCGTTATAGAAGTATGCCGGAGCATGCATGCAAACAAACAGATGAGCCCCTTTGGGGACGTACTGCAGATAGCTCTTCACCCAATTGAGCTGCTGATCATTGAGCCCCACCTCATACTTCTTGTTTCCTTTATAAAGGATATTGTCCAAAACGATATAATAGTCTTTTCCAGCATTGAACGCATAGTAAGTGGGTCCAAAGAAATGCCGATAAAGATGTGCACTGGCATCATCGTCGCTCACCTCCTTGTCGTGGTCGTGGTTGCCGATAACCGGATAGATGGGAATTTGGATCTTTGCTATCTCTTGCTTGATGTGGGGAAACATTTCCAGGTTATCCCATAAGATGTCGCCCAAGAAGATGGCGAAAGCAGGAATATTCTGGCTCATATATTCAAAGCCCACTTGCTTGAGGTCGGGGAAAGCTTCCGTTTCAAGCCGATGGAATGCGTTCTCTCCGCGCGGTTGTGTATCGGCTGCTGCCATCATGGCGTATTTGCCTCCTACTGTTCCCCAGCGATGGAGCTGGAAATCGTGGCTGTTCTCGTTCAGAGTCTTATAGAAGACGGGAGTACCCCCCGTTGCAAGGAGCCATATAGCCTGAAGGTGTCACTACATAGATAAA
>ENA-OPYY01000022-OPYY01000022.1-human-gut-metagenome-genome-assembly--contig:-NODE-22-length-70438-cov-2.497618_pt1 | contig 70438 bp, 76 predicted proteins | sample MGYA00242472_ERZ504481 | MGnify/ENA primary metagenome ERZ504481 (study PRJEB26092, sample SAMD00036265) | human gut metagenome | host: Homo sapiens | study: EMG produced TPA metagenomics assembly of...
CTGAATTCTTCCGAAAAATGGCCGATGACACTGGCTGTATACAATTTCTTCGGACAGTATTCAAAGAGCTGGAACCTGATCTGTGCGGACATTCTTCTGACCTGTCTGCCGGTTATCATTATGTATCTGGTGTGCCAGAAGCATATCGTAGGCGGACAGACCGCCGGAGCAGTAAAGGCTGATGCCCTTTTTCTGCTTAATCTGAAAATAAAGGAGAAGTATTATGGGTATTATGCAGAAACATGAGTGGGAATTTCGATTAAAGGACGGAAACTGCAGGGTTCAGGCAGTACGTGACAATATTATCAGATGTTCTTACACAAAAAGAGAGAACTGGGAGCAAAAGTCACCTGTTGGCATTAAGGTATGTCCGGAAAGCTCTTTTAGTGTCAGTGAGGACGGAGAAAAAACTGTTTTCCGGACAGAGAGAGTGGTTCTGGAGGCTGACAGCAAAAACGGAGGCTTTGTATGGCGGAATGCTGATGACGGCCGTGTACTTTTGAAGGAGGGCCGCAAGGAACTGACAGAGGCTCCTCTTATGGTTTATTCTACAGGGGGCGAGGAGCCTGTTATCAAAAGAGTTCAGACCGTAGACGGCGAGAGAAATTTTGTGCAGAATCTGAAGGCTGTGGAGGATCACATGGCCTTTCACGGAAAACTGAACTTCTGCTGGCAGCCGGACGAGCATATCCATGGTCTTGGACAGGGGGAGGAAGGCATTTATGATTATCGTGGAAACGTTCAGTACCTTTATCAGCATAATATGCGCATCCCGATCCCCTTCCTGGTATCGGACAGGGGATATGGAATCCTGGTGGACTGCGGCTCCCTGATGACCTTTAACGACGACTGCAGAGGCTCCTGGCTGTATCTGGATATGATCGAGCAGCTGGATTATTATTTTATCAGAGGAGAGAACCTGGATGAGATCATCAAAGGCTTCCGTTTTCTTACAGGACGGGCCGTGATGCTGCCCAAATGGTCCTTTGGCTATGTGCAGTCCAAAGAAGCCTACAAAACTCAGGACGAGGTAGTTGGTATTGCAAAGAAATACCGTGATCTTGACATTCCTCTGGACTGTGTGGTACAGGACTGGAATACCTGGGAGCCGGGCAAATGGGGAAACAAGCGTGTGGACAGAGAACGCTATCCAAGCCTGACAGAAATGAATCAGAAGCTTCACGATATGCATGTGCATTCCATGGTATCGGTATGGCCGAATATGAATTCCGGAACAGAGGATTACGAGGAGATGAAGGCGGCAGGACATCTTTTTTATGATTATGCCACCTACAATGCTTTTTCTGAGGAAGCAAGAGAACTTTACTGGAAACAGGCGGAGAGGGAGCTGTTTTCCGGCGGCTTTGATTCCTGGTGGTGTGATTCTACAGAGCCCTTTTCCGGCCCGGACTGGAATGGTGAGTTTAAAAGAGAGCCATGGGAGCGTTTCCGCCTGGTAGGAGACGAGCACCGCAGATTCCTTGGGGCAGAGAGGGCAAACCTTTATGCGGCTGCACATGCTCAGGGGATTTATGAAAATCAGAGAAAGTCCAATCCGGACAAACGTGTTCTGAACCTGACACGCTCCGGTTATGCATCCAGTCAGAAATTCGGAACTGTCCTGTGGTCAGGAGATATTTTTGCCTCCTGGGATACCATGAAAAAACAGATCCATGAGGGGCTGAATATGTGTATGAGCGGTATGCCCTACTGGACTCTTGATATCGGCGGTTTCTTTACCGTAAACGAAAACTGGCAGCACAGAGGCTGCTCCTGCAGCAAGGATCCAACGCCAAAGTGGTTCTGGAGAGGGGATTACGAGGAAGGTGTGGAGGATTACGGTTACAGAGAACTGTATGTGCGCTGGTTTGAGCAGGGAGTTTTTCTTCCCATGTTCCGTTCACACGGCACGGACACCCCCAGGGAGGTGTGGAATTTCGGCAGGCCAGGCGAGCCTTTCTATGATGCGCTTGTAAAGAATATTGAGCTGAGATACAGACTGATGCCTTATATTTACTCCAATGCAGCAAGAATCTGGACAGATGATTATACAATGATGAGAAGCCTGCTTTTTGATTTTGCACAGGATAAACGCGCAGCGGCGCTGGGAGATGAGTATATGTTTGGCGACAGCCTTCTGGTATGCCCGGTAACAGAACCTATGTATTATGAGAGGGAAAGCCGCGCCATTGACCGTGAGAAGCTCTGGAACTGCTATCTTCCGGCGGGAACGAAATGGTATGATTTCCATACGCTGAAAGAATATGAGGGGGGCACAGAGGTGGAAGCGGACGCTTCCATTGACCATATTCCGGTATTTGTAAAGGCCGGAGCTGTCATTCCCATGGAGCAGAAAATGCGCTATGCGGACGAGGCGGTGGACACACCCTTTGAGATCCATATTTATCCGGGCGCTGACGGAAGCTTTGTTCTGTATGAGGATGACGGAGACGGATATGCATATGAGCAGGGCAAATATAATCAGATTTCTCTTACCTGGAAGGATGATGAGCACTGCCTGACAATCGGCGCAGCAGAGCATACCTTTGCACAGGGGCTGAAGGGACGTGAATGCCGCGTGATCCTGGAAGGAGATAAGGTGGAGAAACGTTTTGTATATGACGGAAAGGAGAGACGTATTTCTCTGTAAGAGAACAGGTGTGCTTCCGGCTGATTAAGTTTTCTAATCTCTGAAAGTGCTGTTCTGCATAAATAAAAAAGAATCCTGAAATTCACCTTTATTTCTGAAACAGATCAGGAATCTGCGGTGAAATTTCAGGATACTGACAAAAACTTTATTTCGATAGAAAAGACAGTTATCAGGTAGGCAGACCGGAAGGGTCAGCGGGCCATAAGATAGATTTTTTCCATGTCTTTCATATTCAGCTGTTTGAAGACGCCGATGGTACGGGTGTCTTCAAAACTGCATTTAAAGGCAAGCTCATGAATCTGTTTTTCACTCAGATCAAGACCGAGCTCCCGGAGGCTGGTGGGCATTTTTATGGAGCGGAAAAAATCTTCCATGGCTTCAATGCCGGCCAGCGCTGTTTTTTCAAAATCCACATAGCAGGGAATATCAAATACATTTGTTGCAAACTGGGCGAAGCGCTCCGGGTTTTCCAGATATACATATCGTGCCCAGCTTCCCCAGATAGCGGCAAGTCCGGCGCCGTGCGCCACATCATACAGACCGCCCAGCTCATGCTCAAGCTGATGGCAGGCCCAGTCGCCGCCACCTGTTCCGCAGCCTGTAAGCCCGTTGTGGGACAGGCTTCCGGCCCACATCACTTCGGCCCTTGCATTGTAGTTGCCCGGCTCTTTCATAAGTATTCTGGCATTGTAGATCACAGTCTGCATCAGGGACTCGCTGATGCTGTCAGTGATCTCCATAGTTTCCAGGTTGACAAAGTATCGTTCCATGGTATGCATGAGAATATCCACACATCCGCTCTCAGTCTGGTACTGGGGCAGTGTATAAGTAAGTCTGGGATTTAAAAGAGCGAATTTCGGACGGCAGAGATCGCTTCTGGTGCTTCCCCGCTTCAGCCATCCGTCCTCGTTGGTGATCACACAGGAACCGCTCATTTCACTTCCTGATGCGGCAATAGTGGGAATGGCGCCAATGGGAAGGCAGTCTTTGGGCACTTCTGTTTTCAGGAAGAAATTCCATACATCTGTCCAGGGGTTGGCAACGCCGTAGCCGATAGCCTTGCAGGAATCAATGACGCTTCCGCCTCCTACGGCAAGAAGAAAATCCACCTGCTCTTTTTTACACAGCTCAATTCCTTCGCAAACCTTGCTGAGTCTGGGATTGGACACAACGCCTCCCAGCGTGACAAAATCCACCCCGGCTTCGGCAAGGCTGGATTTGATCTGATCCAGAAGTCCGGAAGAAACAGCGCTTCCGCTGCCGTAATGGATCAGAACTTTTTTGCAGCCGTATTCTTTCAGAAGTTCGCCGGCCTTCATGTGTGTATCTTTTCCAAAAATCACCCTTGTGGGGGTGTAATATTCAAAGCCTCTCATAGCAAATGCTCCTTTTATGTTAATACTTCACTCTATTATAAAAAAGATATCATAAATAGTCAAAAAAAACTTAATAAAATTGAAAAAGAATACAAAAATTTTTGCATGACGGACAAATGTCTTTTTCTCGTTGACATAGATAGGGGATTCAGGTATAATCAATTCTAGTGTTGCGGAGAGCAGTAACAGTTTTAAGCACGGAAGGTCTGAGGGATTCAGAGAGTCTGAAGCAGACATGGACGTTTCGTTACGGAGAAAGATATTTACAAGGAGGATGAGCATGTATTCATTAGAAGAAATTCAGCAGACAGATAAAGAGATCGCGGATCTGATTCAGGCGGAGGTGCAGCGTCAGAATTCTCATATCGAGCTGATAGCATCCGAAAACTGGGTGAGCAGGGCTGTTATGGCAGCAATGGGAAGTCCGCTGACAAATAAATATGCAGAGGGATATCCGGGCAAACGATTTTACGGCGGGTGCGCCTGTGTGGATGAAGTCGAGCAGCTTGCGATCGACAGGGCGAAAGAGCTTTTTGGTTGCGAATATGTAAATGTTCAGCCTCATTCCGGAGCCCAGGCAAACATGGCAGTATTTTTTTGCAATGCTGAAGCCGGGGGATACCGTGCTGGGCATGGATCTTGCCCACGGAGGCCATCTGACACATGGAAGTCCGGCAAATATGTCAGGTACTTATTTCCATGCGGTTTCCTATGGAGTAAATGATGACGGCATCCTGGACTATGACGAGGTTCGCAGGATTGCGCTGGAATGTAAGCCCAAAATGATCGTCGCAGGTGCCAGTGCCTATGCCCGCACCATTGATTTTAAGAAGTTCCGTGAGATTGCAGACGAGGCGGGAGCATATCTTATGGTGGATATGGCTCATATTGCCGGTCTTGTGGCAGGCGGACAGCATCCAAGCCCTGTCCCTTATGCTGACGTTGTAACAACAACCACACATAAGACACTGAGAGGCCCAAGAGGCGGACTGATCATGAGCAGCGCAGAAAATGCAAAGAAATTTAACTTTAACAAAGCTGTTTTCCCGGGAATCCAGGGAGGCCCTCTGATGCATGTGATCGCTGCCAAGGCGGTATGCCTGAAAGAAGCTCTGCAGCCGGAATTTAAAGAGTATGCCCGCATGGTAGTGGAAAATGCTCAGGCGCTCTGCAAAGGACTTCAGAACAGAGGCGTTGATATTGTATCCGGAGGAACCGATAATCATCTGATGCTGGTAGATCTGAAAAACCTTGGGGTAACAGGAAAAGAAATGGAAAATCTTCTTGACGAGGCAAACATTACCTGCAATAAAAACACCATTCCAAATGATCCTCAGTCTCCGTTTGTAACAAGCGGCGTACGTCTGGGAACACCGGCAGTAACCTCCAGAGGAATGAAGCCGGAAGATATGGATGTGATCGCGGAAGCCACTTCTCTGATGCTGAAAAGCCGTGATAACAGAGAACAGGCAAAGGCCCTTGTAAAAACACTGACAGATAAATATCCGCTTGTGGGTTAATCAAAAAATTCTTGTTGAATACTGTAAATTATGATATAATAATCCAAGAGTTTGAAGCAGGCACTCTGCGCAACGCAGAGTGTCTTTTTCTATCAAAAACGAAAAAAGGAGGAAAGAGCATGAGTGACAAAAAGAAAAACGGAGGTGCGCTTCTGGGCGCTGCCTTTTTGATGGCAACCTCAGCGATCGGACCTGGATTTCTGACTCAGACATCAAAATTCACCAGTGATTTTCAGGCAAGCTTCGGCTTTGTAATCCTGATCTCCATTCTTCTGGCCGCAGTGGCACAGATGAACATCTGGAGAGTGCTCTGCGTGACAGGTCTGAGAGGACAGGAAGTTGCCAATAAAGTGCTTCCGGGACTTGGATATCTGGTTGCTTTTATGGTAGTTTTAGGCGGTCTGGTATTTAATATCGGAAACGTTGGCGGAGGAGCCCTTGGTTTTAACACCCTTCTGGGAATCCCAACCAAGGTAGGATATGTACTTGCAGGAGTGCTGGCAATCCTGGTGTTCCTTTCCAGAAATGCAAAAGGTGCCATGGACACACTGACCAAAATTCTTGGAGCGATCATGATCGTGGTTATTTTTATTGTGATCGTAGTTGTAAAGCCGCCGGTAGGTTCAGCCATTAAGAATACCTTTGTTCCGGATGCAGGGGTACAGGCTCTTGTGCCTGCTATTATCACGCTTCTGGGCGGAACTGTGGGAGGATATATTACCTTTGCCGGAGCGCACCGTCTGATCGATGCTGGTATTACAGGTGAAAAGAACTTAAAAGAGATCAATAAAAGCTCTGTAATGGGAATCGGTATTGCAACCATCGTCCGTATTTTCCTGTTCCTGGCAGTGCTTGGCGTAGTAGTAAAGGGCGTGGCTCTTGACTCTGCCAACCCGGCAGCGGATGCATTCAGAAAGGGTGCGGGAGAGATCGGCTACCGTTTCGCAGGTCTTGTTCTTTTATGTGCGGCGATCACTTCCATCATTGGTGCGGCTTATACATCCGTATCCTTTTTAAAGACCTTCCATCCGGCTATTGAAAAGCATGAGAATGGAGTGATCATCGGCTTTATCGCAGCATCTACACTGATCATGCTGATCCTTGGAAATCCGGCAACGCTTCTTGTTGTTGCAGGAGCCCTCAACGGACTGATCCTTCCGATCACTCTGGGAATCTGCCTGATCGCATCAAAGAAAAAAACCATTATGGGAGAAAATTATCATCATCCTACATGGCTTCTGGTACTTGGAATTATTGTAGTTATTATTTCTGCTTATCTTGGAATCACAACTTTTGTATCAAATCTGGGAAGTTTATTCTGAGCATAGTGAGAACAGGGAAAGGTGTGGTCACAGAGGCTTACACCTTTTTCTGATATTTATGAATCAAGGAGAAAAACATGCAGAATATCAGGATTTTAACAGCAGGAGATTCTTCTATTTTGATTGAATTCGGAAAGGAGATCAGTCCGGAGATCAACAGGAAGATTTCTGCTACTATTCAGCTTATGAAGGAACAGCATATTGAGGGCGTGGTGGACATGATCCCTGCATTCTGTTCTCTTCTGATCAATTACGACCCCCGCGTGATCTCCTATGATGAGATCCGCGAAAGAATGCAGGCCCTGGTAAAGGTAGAAGTGAAAGCGGGCGAGACACGCAAAAGGATTTTTGAGATCCCGGTATGTTATGGCGGCGAATATGGACCGGATATTGCGAACATTGCAGAACATGCGAGGTCTGACAGAGGAAGAGGTTATTCGCATTCATTCCTCAAAGGATTATCTGATCTATATGTTGGGATTTCTTCCGGGCTTTACCTATCTGGGAGGTCTGGATGAGCGGCTTCATACGCCAAGGCTTGCCAATCCCAGGATCCGGATCAGCGCAGGCAGTGTGGGAATCGGAGGCTCTCAGACGGGAATTTATCCACTGGACTCTCCGGGAGGCTGGCAGCTTATGGGCATGACTCCGGTAAAAACCTATGATCCGGACAGAGAAGTACCTATTCTGGTAGAAGCCGGAGATTATATCAGATTTGTTCCGGTGGACGAAGAGGAATATCTTCGCATCAAGGATGCTGTGGAACGTGGAGAATACCAGTGTGTGATCCACGAGGAAGAGGTGTAAAATGGGAATTCGTGTATTAAAAGGCGGAATGATGACAACAGTTCAGGATCTTGGCCGCACCGGATATCAGAGCCAGGGCTTTTCTGTGGCAGGAGTTATGGATGTGCGTTCCTTTAAAATAGCCAATCTTCTTCTGGACAATCCGGAAAATGAGGCGGTGCTGGAAATGACGCTGATCGGTCCCACACTGGAATTTACGTCAGCAACCATTATTGCCATTACCGGAGGAGATTTTCAGCCTCAGGTCAATGGAGAACCGGTACCTATGTATACGGCCCTTTATATGAACAAAGGGGATATTCTGAAATTTGGAAGCGCAAGAACCGGAAGCAGAGGATACATTGCTTTTTCCAGCTATCTGGACATTCCGGTGGTTATGGGAAGCCGCTGTACCAATATGAAAAGCGGGATCGGAGGTTTTAAGGGAAGGAGCTTCAGGCAGGCGATTATATGAATTTCCGCATTAAAAGAAGATACCTTCCGTTTTTCCTTTCCAGAAAGCTGGAGCCGGAAAACTTTGACCAGGATCAGGCAGAGATCCGTGTGGTTATGGGGCCTCAGGAAGAGCTTTTCAGCAGGCAGGGAATTGAGACATTTCTCAGCAGCGAGTACACAGTGACAAGCGATTTTGACAGAATGGGATGCAGACTGGAAGGACCGTTTATTGCGCCAAAGGAAACCTCAGATATCATTTCTGACGGAATTGCTTTTGGCTCTGTGCAGGTTCCCTCTCATGGAAAGCCGATCATTCTTCTCTCTGACAGACAGACAACCGGAGGATATGGAAAGATCGCTACAGTGGCATCTGTAGATATCCCGGCTGTAGTGCAGAGAAAAACAGACCACAAGATCCGGTTCCGGGCAGTTACCGTGCAGGAAGCCCAGGCTCTTTATCTGAAAGAAATTGAAGAGCTGGATGCTATGAGAAAGATCATCCACCAGCCCTGCAAAGAGGTTCTGGACTGCAGACTGGTTGCAAAAAGACTGAGGAAATTATTTGAATAGAGCTTTGTACGGGACAGCGCTGTGAGAACAGCAGCCTGTACTTTCAGGAATCAACAGAAACAGAAAATGCAGCAGAAAAGGAGAGATACGAATGGATTTAGAAAAAATTGAAGGACTGGTAAAAATAATCGAAAATTCTTCTCTGACAGAATTTACTCTGAAAGAGGGCGATATGAAGATCACAATGAGCAAGCTGGATCATCCTCCTGTAGTGGCAGCCGGAGTGCCGGCAGCAGCGGCTGCGGGTGCACCGGAGCCGGCTGTGGAAGAAGCGGATCAGGAAGATGAGAAGCTCTTTATCACTTCTCCCATTGTGGGAACCTTTTATTCAGCTCCGGCGCCGGATGCCCCGACTTTTGTAAAGGTGGGAGACCAGGTAAAAAATGGACAGACAGTATGTATTCTGGAAGCGATGAAGCTGATGAATGAGATCCAGAGCGATTTTGACTGTGAGATCGAAGCAGTTCTTGTAAGCAATGAGCAGAAGGTAGAATACGGACAGCCTCTGTTCCGTGTAAAAAAATTATAAAAGCCGGAGGGAGGCCTGAATATTGTTTAACAAAATTTTGATTGCCAACCGGGGAGAAATTGCTGTCCGAATTATCCGCGCCTGCAGAAATTTAGGCATACGCAGTGTGGCTGTCTATTCCAAAGAGGATGCCAAAAGCCTTCATGTACAGCTGGCAGACCAGAGAATCTGTATTGGAGAGGGCCCTGCCAGAAACAGTTATCTGAATATGGACAGGATCATCCAGGCTGCCAGAAATATGGGAGCGGACGCCATTCATCCCGGATTTGGATTTTTATCTGAAAACAGTGAATTTGTCCGCAGATGTCAGGAAAACGGGATTACCTTCATAGGTCCGGACGCAGACGTGATCGATAAAATGGGAAATAAATCTCAGGCAAGAAAAACCATGATGGAAGCCGGAGTTCCTGTAGTACCGGGAACAAAGGAACCTGTTTATGATGCGGAAACAGGACTGAAGCTTGCCGGAGAGATCGGATATCCGGTTATGATCAAGGCATCCTCCGGAGGCGGCGGAAAAGGAATGAGAGTAGCTGCTTCAGAGGATGAATTTGAATTTCAGTTTAATGTGGCTCAGAGAGAATCGGCAAACGCTTTTGGCGACGACACCATGTATATTGAGCGGTTTGTGGAAAATCCCCGTCATGTGGAAATTCAGATCATGGCAGATAAATTCGGAAATGTTGTGGCTCTTGGAGAAAGAGACTGCTCTGTTCAGAGAAATCATCAGAAGCTGATCGAAGAATCTCCGTCTCCGGCTATCACAGAGGAAACCAGAGAAAAAATGAACCAGTATGCGGTACTGGCTGCCAAAACAGTAAACTACATCAATGCAGGAACCATTGAGTTTATTGTAAGCCCGAAGGGTGAATTCTTTTTTATGGAAATGAATACCCGGATCCAGGTAGAGCATGGCGTTACAGAAATGGTTACAGGCACGGATCTGATCATTGAGCAGATCAGAGTTGCCATGGGATTTCCGCTGAGCTTTAAACAGGAGGATGTGAAGCTGCGCGGCCACGCTATTGAATGCAGGATCAACGCAGAGATACCGGAAAAGAATTTTATGCCAAGTCCCGGTGTGGTTCAGCATCTTCATCTTCCGGCAGGAAACGGAGTGCGGGTGGATACCGGACTTTATACAGGGTACCGGATCCCCTCTGAATATGATTCCATGATCGCCAAGGTGATCGTCCATGCTCCGGACCGTGAGGCTGCTCTCCAGAAAATGCGTTCTGCGCTGGATGAGATGCTGATCGTAGGAGTGGAAACAAATCTTGATTTTCAGTATCAGATCATGAGACATCCGGTATTCTGTGAAGGAAAGGCAGATACAGGATTTATTGAAAATCTGATGCATATTAAATAGGAGTGACAGGATTTATGTACAAAGTAGATTTAAACAGTGACCTGGGAGAAAGCTTTGGCAATTATACCATTGGAAATGACGATAAGGTGATCCCTCTGATCACATCAGCCAATGTAGCCTGCGGCTATCATGCTTCTGATCCCGTTGTGATGGATAAGACTCTTGGCATGGCAAAAGAAGCCGGCATTCATGTGGGGGCGCATCCGGGCTTGCCGGATCTGATGGGATTTGGCAGAAGGAATTTAAGCGTCAGCCCTGACGAGGCAAAGGCTTATGTTCTGTATCAGCTTGGAGCGCTGGAAGCCTTCTGCAGAGTCCATCATATGAAAATGCAGCATGTGAAGCCTCATGGAGCCCTTTACAATATGGCTGCCAAAGACTATGAGCTGTCTCTTGCAATCTGTCAGGGGATCAAAGACTTTGATCCGGAGCTTATTGTTCTGGCTCTTTCCGGCGGCGAGCTTGCCCGGGCGGCAAAAGACCTGGGACTTCGCACCGCGCTGGAGGTTTTTGCGGACCGTGCCTATGAGGAGGACGGTTCTCTTGTAAACCGCCGTAAAGAAGGCGCAATGATCACAGACGAGGAGCTTGCGGTTTCCCGTGTAGTGCGGATGGTAAAAGAGAAAAAGGTTACGGCAATTACCGGAAAGGATATTCCTATTCAGGCAGATTCTGTGTGCGTTCACGGAGACGGGGCCAAGGCCCTTGCGTTTGTGGAAAAAATCCGCAGAGCTTTGACCGATGAGGGCGTGGAGATCTGTGCCCTTGACAGGATTGTATAAATGTGAATAAAATAAGACAGAATCAGTTCAGAACTTCTGGACGGTTCTGTCTTACTTATTGTTAGAGCAAGCCGGTGGTCGTGATTCTTATTTTCCAAGAAGTTTGAATCGGACTTGTATGCTTTGTCCAAAACAGAAATTTTTATTCTGTGATAAAATCACAGAAATCTTTTCAGGAAAACAGTATACTATAGAAAAAGGCAGGTGAATGGAAATGGAACATGTAGTGATCATTGGCGCAGGTCCGGCAGGGATTTCCGCAGCTCTTTATACAGCCAGAGGAAATCTGGATCCTCTTGTGATCCACACAGGGATCGGAGCCCTTGAAAAAGCAGAAAAAATAGAAAATTATTATGGCCTGGAGAAGCCTCTTTCCGGGCAGGAGCTTTTTGACAGAGGAATTGCCCAGGCAAAGGCTCTGGGAGTCAGAGTCATGGAAACCCAGGTTCTGGGGATCAGCGGATTTGATACTTTTACAATCAGAACAACAGACGGAGACATAGAAACAGAAAGTGTGATCCTTGCTACAGGAAGTAAACGGGCAGCGTCCTCTATTCCGGGAATCAGAGAATACGAAGGAAAAGGAGTCAGCTACTGCGCTATCTGCGATGCCTTTTTTTACAGGGGAAAACAGGTTGCAGTTCTGGGAAACAGTGATTTTGCCCTTCATGAGGCAGAGCAGCTGAAAAATGTGACTCCTTCCGTGACGATTTATACCAATGGGGAAAAGCCTGAATTTTCAAGAGAACATGATATTCAGGTGAATACCATGAAAATCCAGTCAGTAGAAGGTGAGAATACTGTTTCCGGCCTCGGATGGAACAGGATATGAGTACCCTGGAAAGTGATGGTCAGAAGGAGTCTTTTTATCCGGCTGACGGGATATTCGTAGCTCTTGGAACAGCGGGAAGTACGGAGATTGCCCGGCAGATGGGAGCTGAACTTACAGAAAAAGGAAATATCAGAGTAAATCAGGAAATGGAAACAACGATTCCGGGACTTTTTGCAGCAGGAGACTGTACAGGCGGCCTGCTTCAGGTAGCGACAGCCGTCTCAGAAGGCTGCGCGGCAGGAATCAGCGCAGGAAAATATATCCGAAGAAAATTCAAAAAATAAAGGAGCGATTGATTATGGAAATTACTTTAACATCACAGAATTTTGAAACAGAGGTACTTCAGTCAGAAAAGCCGGTTCTGGTGGATTTCTGGGCAACCTGGTGCGGCCCGTGTATGCGGCAGGCGCCTATTGTAGAAGAGATCGCAGCTGAGGGATATACAGTAGGGAAGGTGGATGTGGACCAGGAACCTGCTCTTGCCCAGCAGTTTCGGATTATGAGTATTCCCACTCTTCTGGTATTTAAGAACGGAAAAGAAGCAAACCGTGTCGTAGGACTTACCTCCAAGAATGATCTGCTTGCTCTTCTTAATGACTGAGCCGGGCATCGGGGAGTCTGACATATGAAAATTTTGCTGGCAGCATGCAACGCAAAATACATCCACTCCAATCCGGCAGTGTATGATCTCAGAGCGTTTGCATCTGAATATAAAGAACACATACTTCTTGGGGAGTATACCATTAATCAGACAAAGGATGAGATCCTGAAGGAGATTTACAGAAGCGGCGCAGAGGTAGTTTGTTTTTCCTGCTATATCTGGAATATTTCCTTTGTCCGGGAACTGATCTTTGACCTTAAAAAAATACTTCCGGGTACGGCCTTCTGGGTCGGAGGCCCGGAGGTTTCTTTTGATGCGGAAAATTTTTTAAAGGAAATGCCTCAGGTAACAGGCGTTATGGTGGGGGAAGGAGAAGAAACCTTTCTGGAGCTTGCCCGTTATTACATAGAAAAAAAAGGGACGCTGGCAGATATCAGGGGAATTGCGTTCCGGGAAAACGGCGAGATCTTTCACAACGGATGGCGGGAAGTAATGGATTTAAGCAGAGTTCCCTTTGCCTATGAGCAGACAGAGGATTTTGCAAACAGGATCATTTATTATGAAAGCAGCAGAGGCTGTCCTTTTTCCTGCAGCTACTGCCTTTCTTCCATTGATAAAAAGCTTCGGTTCCGCAATCTGGAGCTTGTAAAAAAAGAACTTCAGTTTTTCCTGGATAAAAAGGTTCCTCAGGTAAAGTTTGTGGACAGGACCTTTAACTGTAAACACGATCATGCAATGGAAATCTGGAAGTATATTCTGGAGCACGACAACGGAGTGACGAATTTCCACTTTGAAATATCCGCTGATCTGCTTCGTGAGGAAGCGCTGGAGCTGATGAGCAGAATGCGCCCCGGACTGATCCAGCTTGAGATTGGAGTTCAGTCCACAAATCCGGATACCATCCGTGCGATCCACAGGAACATGGATCTGAAAAAGCTGGAAGCATCTGTGGCCCGTGTAAAGAGCTTTGGAAATATCCATCAGCATCTGGATCTGATCGCCGGACTTCCCTGTGAGGATTATGAAAGCTTCCGGCGTTCCTTTGAACAGGTTTACCGCATGAAGCCGGATCAGCTTCAGCTGGGATTTCTGAAGGTGCTGAAAGGCTCTTCCATGTATCATGAGGCGCAAAAATATGAAATTCTGTACAAGGAAAAAGAGCCTTATGAGGTTCTGTCTACAGCCTGGCTTTCTTATGAGGATATTTTGAAGCTGAAAATGGTGGAAAGTATGGTGGAAGTGTATTATAATAGTGGTCAGTTCCGGAAAACGCTTTCCTGGATCGAGACGTTTTATCAGGAGATGTTTTCTTTTTATGAAAGTCTGGGAGCCTATTATGAGGAAAAAGGATATGAAGAGATCTCTCATTCCAGGCTCAGGCGTTATGAGATTCTCCTGGAATTTCTGAAAGAGAAGACACAGCTTCCTGTAAATACAGCATCTCAGCATATGGTATATGATCTTTATCTGAGAGAAAAGCTGAAAAAACGTCCGGTTTTTGCTATGGATCAGAAGCCTTATGAAGCATCTGTGAGAAATTACAGGAAAGCAAATAAAATTCCAAAAACAGCTCACATTGAAGTATTTGGTGACGGAAGCGCGGTTCTGTTTGATTATGAAGCGCGTGACCCTCTTACAAACAATGCCCGGGCAGAACAGATTTTTTTGGAACGGAACCCGGTAAATGATATAGAAACAGAAGCGTGATCCGTAATATAAAAGAGGTGACAAATATGGGAATGTTTAATCCGAAAAAACGTAAAATAATTACAGCAGTGATCGCTGTGATCCTTGTGCTTGCCATGGTGGTTCCAAGTATCCTGTCCATTCTTGTCTGACAGAGGAAACGATACATGAAACTTGGACAGAAAGCAATGGAAGCATTAAGAGCTGAGATCACAGGTGAACTGAAGGCAGGGGATGATCTGGTTGTTGCAGGAGATATCGCCCTGTCAGGGACAGCTCTGATCACAGAAAAGGAAAAAGAAACCCTTAAAAGCTATTTTTCAGAAGGCTTTCTCTGGGATGCGCAGAGAAGCCCCTCTCTTTATGGAGCATATGACGCGGAGGTTCTTTTAGGAGACCGGGAAAATCTTACCTGTGAGCAGATGAACGGGAGAAAAAGAGCCTGTGCAGAAAAATCCTCTGTATGGGAAGCTGCACGGAATATGGGAGCAGATGCGCTTTATGTTCTGGGAACAGGCGGTGTGCTTGCCGGCCTGTGGAAAATGGCAGAGGCCGGAGAAACAGGAATTCAGGCAGATCTCCGCAAAATACCTGTGCGTCAGGAAACCATAGAAATCTGTGAGAGGTTTGATCTGAATCCTTACAGGCTTTTTTCGGAAGGGGCGCTTTTGATCGGCACGCAAAATGGGGCGGAGCTTGAGCTTTTCTGCAGACAGAAAGGAATTCCGGCGGCTGTGATCGGAAAGGCTGTAAAGGGCAATGACAGATTACTGTACAGCGGAGAAAACTGCAGATATCTGGAACGTCCTGCTGAAGATGAGCTTACAAAATTTTCCTGGGGAAGCTCCTGGAAAAATAAAGGCCTGCTTCCGGGCAAAGATAAAAATCAGAAAAGCCATAAATGAGAGATATACAGAACTAAAGACATGGCATTTACGGAAACAGGAAAGCAGAATATAAAACAGAACATAAATGTGACGTTTCTGTAAAGGGAGAAACAAAAGGCTGTATATGCACAATACAGACAAGGAAAATGGCAGTATACTTCCAGAAAAACACAAGGAGAAACAGATATGTTGAATATTGTACTTCACCAGCCGGAGATTCCGGCAAATACCGGAAATATCGGAAGAACCTGTGTGGCAACAGGAACCAGGCTTCATTTGATCGAGCCTCTTGGCTTCAGTCTCAGCGAAAAGGCATTAAAAAGAGCCGGAATGGATTACTGGAAGGATCTGGATGTAACTACTTATCTTGATTATGAGGATTTTCTGAACAGAAATCCGGGGGCAAAAATTTACTATGCCAGTACAAAAGCACCTCAGACCTATGCAGATATCAGCTATGAGGAGGACTGCTTTATTATGTTTGGCAAGGAAAGCGCAGGCATACCGGAGGAAATTCTTCTTAAAAATCAGGAACACTGTGTAAGGATTCCCATGATCAACGATATCCGTTCTCTGAATCTCAGCAATTCTGTGGCAGTAATTCTTTATGAGGCTCTGAGACAGCATAATTTCAGCCATATGCAGCTGGAGGGTCAGCTTACAAAATATCACTGGAAATAAAAGAAACCAGGCAGAGCATTGTCTGAGGGGCGGTTCTGTACTGAATAAAAAGAGAAACTCTGAGATACATTCCGAGTATGGAAGCTCTCAGAGTTTTTGTTTTGCAGCAAATGATACTGGCAGCATCTCTTTAATAAAGGAATTTTTTAGATATAAGGCTGTTCTGGTCTATAAGGAGTGGTTATTTTATCTGTCATAAAAGGATGAGCAAAAGAGTAAGAGTGAATCTGCTGCAGTATGTATCATACAGATATAAAAAATAAATAAGTTCTGTATGCTCAACATACAGGATCAGAGCCAGAAAGAGATGGAATAGTTTTTAGAATATTTATGGATAAAAACCAAAATAAGAAAACAAAAACGCTGCGATTTATTAAAAACACACAAATTATAATTGAAAATATGTAAGAAAAATGATAATATAATTGAAATATAACTTTAATATAAAGAAAAATCTGTATGTACAGATAAAAACAAAAATTTATGAGAATATAAAGCCGGAATATTCTCAGATATCAAAAAGGAGGCAGGGATATGGAGCTTGAACAGTATCGTATATATTCTGAAATGGCAAGAGGAATTCGAAAGGCCCCTCTTGTTTTGAAAAATGCGAATATTTTTTATGCACATTCAGGTGAGTTCCGCAAAGGCGACGTGGCTGTTGCAGACGGACTGATTCTTGGAACAGGAAGCTACAGCGGTGAGAGGGAAACAGATCTTTCCGGAAAGTATCTCTGCCCTGGCTTTATTGACAGTCACCTTCACCTGGAATCTACTCTTGTGACTCCGGGAGAGCTGATTCGTCAGGCTGCCCAGTGCGGAACTACTACATTTATTGTGGATCCTCATGAATCTGCCAATGTGTCAGGAACAGACGGCATTGATTATATTCTGGAGCAGACAGAGGATGTTCCTGCCAATGTGTATGTGATGATGCCTTCCTGTGTGCCTGCAACCCATGTAGATGACAATGGATGCACTCTGACAGCAGGAAAAATGAAGAGTTATCTGAATAACCCGAGAATTCTGGGACTTGGAGAGGTGATGGACGCCGTTTCCGTGATCAATGGCAGTGTTTCCATGCATGAAAAACTGGGATTGTTTCAGGATCGTATCCGGGACGGACATGCGCCGTTTCTGGAAGAGGGAGAATTGGCAGCTTATGCGCTGGCGGGAATTGCAACGGATCATGAGTGTGTGGACTATGAATATGCTATGGAGGAATGCCGAAACGGTCTGCAGGTGCTGATCCGGGAAGGCAGTGCGGCGCGCAATCTGGAAGCTATTATAAATGGTATCGTAAAAAATCATACAGATACTTCAGGATTCTGCTTTTGTACAGATGATAAACACATTGAAGAGATACGGAGAGAGGGACATATTAATTACAATGTAAAACGCGCGGTACAGCTTGGACTGGCTCCGGAAAAGGCTCTTAAAATGGCAACGATCCAGGCCGCCCGGTGTTATGGACTGAAGCATCTGGGTGCCATTGCTCCTGGCTATCAGGCTGATCTGGTGGTTCTGGATAATCTCAGAGACATGAACGTGCTGGAAGTTTATCATAAAGGCATAAAAATCCAGAAAGATGAAAAAACAGAAATCCGCCCCTGCTCCCCTTATCTTAAAAATACCGTTCATTTAAAGAATTTCAGTGAAAAGGATCTGAGGCTTGTACATACAGGAGAAAAAGCCCATGTACTTCAGATGGTAGAGGGACAGATCGTAACAGAAGATCTTGTGGAGGAGGTTCCTTTCAGAGAAGAAGCAGGAGAGAGGATTTTTGCCGCAGATGGCATTTATCAGAAAATTGCAGTGATTGAGCGCCATAAGAATACAGGAAAAACAGGAGTCGGCATTGTAAAAGGGTTCGGGATCACAGGAGGAGCCATCGCGTCAAGTGTTTCTCACGATTCTCACAATCTGATTGTGATCGGAGACAATGACAGAGACATGTATCTGGCTGTGCAGGAACTTTTGCGCACCCAGGGCGGGTACACGCTGATGCAGAACGGAAAAGTTTACGATACACTGCCGCTTCCGGTTATGGGGCTGATGAGTGATTCAGGGTATGAAAATGTAAATGCACTTCTGGGAAAAATGATCCCCAGGGCATATGAAATGGGAATCAAAAAAGGGTTTGATCCTTTTATCACGTTGTCCTTTATGGCGCTTCCGGTTATTCCTGAAATCCGGGTGACTCCAAGAGGAATCTATCTTGTAAAAGAGGACAGAATTCTTTCCAGTCCTTTTGAAGCATAATGTTATTACCCGGAATGGAAAGAGAAATATTTCAGGTAAATGAAAAGCACGGCAGGAGACAAATCCTATCGTGCTTTTTCCAGAGTGAAAATAAATTCTGTTCCAATGCCCTCGGTACTGATCACATTAATGTGCTGATCATGAGCATGGATGATCTCTTTTACAATAGACAGACCAAGACCGGTACCTTTCTGGTCTTTTCCTCTGGAAATATCTGTTTTATAAAAGCGTTCCCAGATTTTGGAAAGGCTTTCCTTTGGAATGCCGATTCCGTGGTCTTTGACAGAAACAAAAATCTTTTCATTTTTTTCTGTTGTCTCAATAATGATGGTTGAATGATCCGGGCTGAATTTAATGGCATTGTTCAGCAGATTATGGAGCACCTGCTGGATCTGTTCCACATCTGCCCTGGCGTACAGCTCTTTTCCGGAAAGAATCAGTTCAAGGAGAATATGACGTCTGGTGCAGTCTCCCTCATAAGTGGCGGCAGCTTTTTTTATGGCCTCGTTGATATCAAAGGTCTGAATGTTCAGGAGACGTTTTTGGATATCCAGTTCATTCAGGGTGAGGAGGCCTTTTGTGAGCTTTTCCAGACGGTCAGCCTCATAGGCAATGATCTTCAGGTATTTATCCTGCATTTCCACGGGAATCGTACCGTCCATCATTGCTTCCACATAGCCTTTTATGGAGGTAAGCGGTGAGCGGAAGTCATGGGAGATATTGGAGATAAACTGTCTCTGATATTCTCCGTTCCGGTTCATTTTATCTGCCATATAGTTCAGATTGTTTGCCAGATATCCAAGCTCATCGTCTGTATAAACAGGGATTTTATAGTTAAGGTTGCCTCCTGCATATTCGGTAACTCCTTTTTTTATTTCGGTAAGCGGTTTGTGAACATACTGACGGAACACAAGCAGGAGCAGGGACATCAGTATATAGACAAGCAGGAACAGAAACTGAAGGATAAAAAGATATCTGCCTCTTTGCTGGTAAAGGCGGCTCATCATATAGTGAATGGCAACATAGCCTTTGATAGTCATGTTGTCTGTAATGGGAGCGATTACGCTGAGGCGCGCATCATCTTCAAAGTACCCGTAGAAATAGCCTACCTGATAATAGGTGCTTCCCCAGATGGAAGGATCAAAACCTGCAAGAGGAATGGGATCTCCCGGAGAAATATCCTTCCGGGTACTCAGAACAACCTCTCCTCTTTCATTAATGATCCAGATGATGGTATTGGGATAGTCTGCAACCATAGTGAGTTTTTCTCGGATGCTGTCAAGACTGGAAGCGGAAATATTGTACCGGATATCCTCATTTTCTGAGATCCGGTAGGCACTCTGATAAAGATCTGCGCTGATATCTTTTTCCAGCTGAGATTCGATCATATGGGAACCCAGCAGCGTAACCAGCAGAAAACCAAGGAGCCCTACAAAAAGATAAACCTCCATGAATTTCCTGGACAGCTTTTTTTTCATCTGTTTTTTACCTCGAATTTGTATCCGATGCCCCACACAGTTGCAATGCTCCAACTGGGATTATCTTTGATTTTTTCCCGGAGTCTTTTAATGTGGACATCCACAGTTCTTGTATCCCCGATATATTCATAGCCCCAGATATGATCAAGGAGCTGCTCTCTTGTAAATACCTGATTGGGAGAAGAAGCCAGAAAATAAAGCAGTTCCAGCTCCTTGGGGGGCATGTCTACCTGTTTTCCCATATAGGTGACTGAGTAGTTGGTAAGGTTGATGGTAAGGTCAGGGTAGGACACTGATTTTTCGCCGGAAGGGGCAGACGGCTGTCTGACCTTAAAGCGGCGGAGCACAGCGCGGACACGTGCTACCAGTTCTTTTGCATCAAAGGGTTTAATAATGTAATCATCTGCTCCCAGTTCAAGCCCCAGAACCTTGTCAAAAGTTTCACCCTTTGCAGAGAGCATGATAATGGGAACATCTGAGGTATGACGCAGTTCTCTGCACACCTGATATCCGTCGATTCCGGGCAGCATCAGATCAAGGAGCAGAAGATCCGGATGAAAAGAGTCAAATTCTCTCAGCGCCTGTTCTCCGTCATTTACGATTTTTGTCTCAAAACATTCCTTTGTAAGATACAGAGAAATCAGTTCTGCAATGTTGTTATCATCATCAACGATAAGAATTTTCTGTTTGGATGTCATTAGGAAATCCTCCCTCTGTTATTTAAAATCTACAATAGTCACGCCTGCATCGCCCTCGCCGAATTCGCCCAGACGGAAAGAGGAAACATGCTTCTGGCGGCGCAGATAATCATGGATTCCTTTCCTCAGAGCTCCGGTTCCCTTTCCATGGACAATACGGACGCTTTTCAGGTGGGCAATATAGGCGTCGTCCAGATACTTATCAAGCTCGGCAATGGCTTCGTCTACTGTGCGCCCGAGAAGATTGATTTCTGTGGAAACACTGGCAGACTTGGACATACGTATTTTTCCGGCTCCTGTTTTCTGAAGAGAAGGGGTGGTGATCACAGGCTCATCCACAAGCTCCAGATCAGAGAGATGTACTTTGGAACGGATAATTCCCATCTGCACAAAGAGGAAACCTTTGGAATCCGGACGGCTGCCCACAGTCCCTTTCAGGTTCATGCTGAGAACCTTAACAGAGTCTCCCGGACGGATATCTTTGGCCGTAAGCTGCTTCTTCGGTTTTTTTGTTTCCTGTCTGTCAGACATGTTTTTTCTGCTTTATTCATCCGTTTGCGGAGTTCCTGGCGCTCTCTTTCCACAGCGAGGTATCCACATTATTTTTCTGGAATTTATGAAACAGCTTCATGGTCTGGTCAGCATATTCTTTTGCTTCCTCCAGAACCTTGTGAGCCTCTTCGTTTGCCTGGCGGAGAATACGGTCCCGCTGGGCATCCAGTTTTTCCTGGCGGGATTCCAGCTGGGCTTTGAGAGTTTTGATCTCTTCTTTATAACGCGCGATCTCCAGTCTTTCATTTTCAATGGTAACGCGGTTTTCTTCCAGAGAAGAAAGAACATCCTCAAAGGATTCGTCCTGTTCGCTGATCTGTTCCTTAGCTCTTTCAATGATCTGATCGGAAAGTCCAAGTTTGGAAGAGATGGCAAAGGCATTACTTTTTCCGGGAATACCGATCAGAAGGCGGTAGGTAGGACGCAGGGTTTCTACGCTGAATTCGCAGCAGGCATTTTCCACACCCGGTGTAGAAAGTGCGTATACCTTAAGCTCGCTGTAATGGGTGGTTGCCATGGTCCTTATTCCTTTATCATGAAGATAGGAAAGGATGGAAATGGCAAGGGCAGCACCCTCCGTAGGGTCGGTTCCAGCACCCAGCTCGTCAAAAAGAACAAGAGAACGGGAATCTGCTTTTTCCAGGAAGGATACAATATTAGTCATATGAGAGGAAAAAGTACTCAGAGACTGTTCAATGCTCTGCTCATCCCCGATATCTGCATAAATCTCATGAAAAAGAGCCAGCTCACTGCGGTCAAGAGCCGGAATGTGAAGTCCTGCCTGACCCATAAGAGTAAGCAGACCAACGGTTTTCAGAGAAACTGTTTTTCCTCCGGTATTAGGACCTGTGATAATCAGAAGGTCAAAATCATCTCCCAGACGGATATCAATGGGAACTACTTTCTTTTTTGGAATCAGAGGATGGCGGGCTTTTTTCAGGAGCACACGGCCTTCCTCGTTAAAAACAGGTTCGCTTCCGTTCATATCCATGGCAAGACCGGCTCTGGCAAAAATAAAGTCAAGCTGTACCATCAGTTCCAGATTCAGGGCAATGGCTTCCCGTTCTTCTGCAATCTGTTCACTTAAACCGGCAAGAATGATCTCAATTTCTTTTTGTTCCTGAAGCTCAAGCTCCCGCATGTCATTATTCAGCTTTACCACAGCCATAGGCTCAATAAACAGAGTGGAACCGGTGGAAGACTGATCGTGGATCATGCCCGGAACCTGTCCTTTATATTCGGCTTTGACCGGAATACAGTACCGGCCGTTTCTCATGGTGATCACAGAATCCTGAAGGTAGGTACGGGCGTTTCCGTTTACCAGTCCGGAAAGCTGCGTATGGATCCTGTCATTGGTTACTTTCATATTTCTTCGTACCTGGCGCAGCGCAGGACTGGCATCATCACTGATCTCATCTTCAGAGAGAATGCATCTTCTGATCTCTGAAGACAGAGGGGTCAGAGGAGCAAGCTGTTCAAACATGCTGTCAAGAGAATCAGAGGGAAGGTCGCTCCGGTCGCCTCGGGAATAGGCTTTTACTCTGGAGGTGTTTTCCAGAAGCGCGCAGACAGAAAGAATTTCCATAATACCCAGAGAACTTCCAATCTCCAGTCGCTTCAGTGAGCCGCGGATATCCTTTACACTTCCAAAAGAGACGGAACCCTTCTGAAAAAGACGGGTCAGGGCATCTTTTGTCTGAGTCTGCATGAGACGGATCCTATTTATATCAGTAGAAGGCTGAAGTTTCCGGCACAGCTCTTTTCCCATAGGAGAGGAAGCCTTTTCTGTAAGCCGTTCTATAATTTTTGGATACTCAAGTGAAGATAATGCTTTTTGATTCATAACTTTTTTCGCTGCCAGAAGCAGCATCTCCTGTAAATTCTGATAGTATTTAGTCTTTTATCATAACAGATTCTGATGTTTTTTTCCAGATGAAACACAGAATCAGGAAAGAAAATTCTTCTTATAATCTTATCATACATGATTTGTTTCATAATGAAAAGGAAAAAGTATATTTTTGTTAATAAAAAGTTCATAATTTTTTGCTAAAATACACCTAAATTATCTGGTTTATGGGAGAATGGTTATGGTTGATAAAAAGGATCAGGACTATCCATTTATAAAAGAGACAATAAAAGAACGGCCCATAGATAAAAAGACAGTGCTCCGCAGGCTGGCAATGGCTGCATCCTGTGGAATTGTATTCGGAATTTGTGCAGTTGTAACGGTAATGGCTTTTGTGCCCAATATATTCAGACAGTTTGAAAAAGAAGCGAAAAAACCGGAGACGGTACAGTTATCACCGCCTGCCGGCTCAGAATTCGCCAGAGGAACGGATACACAGACGGCGGAAAGTGTTCAGCCGGAAGAGGAGGAAGATGCAGATTCAGCAGACCATTTGAAAAATGTGTATAAAACCATCTGGGACATTGCAGAGGAACCGCGCAAGGCTCTGGTTCAGGTGACCGGACTTACGGACACAGAGGATTTACTGAACGATTCCCTCCTCACTTATGGGGATGAAGAAGGTATTGTTTTCTGAAAACAAAGATGCGTTTTATATTCTGACTACATCGGATGAGCTGGAAAAAGCGGAGAAATTCAAAATTACATTTTCTAATGGAGTGATGGCAGAGGGAACTCTGTGCGGAGCAGATCCCAGGACAAAGCTGGTAGTCGTCAGGGTTCCGGTAAAAAATGTAGAAGAGGAATACAGGGATGAGATTACTGCAGTGACTCTGGCTCCGCAGGACGACCGTCAGCAGACGGAGCCGGTGATTGCGATCGGAAGTCCAAATGGAGATACCAATTCCCTTATTTACGGAAATATTACCGCCATTTCCGGAAAGCTTACTATCCCGGATGCAGAATATACACTGATCACAACGAATATGGCCGCCGGTAATGACGGAGGCGGTGTGCTTCTGGATATGGACGGAAAGATGATTGGTATTATTCTGGATCATGAGGAAGAAAAAAGCTGCGTGATCCGTGCTGTATCGGTGGCACAGCTTGGAACTCTTCTGGAAAAGCTTTCCAACGGAGAACCCATCTGCTATGCAGGACTGATCGGGACAACGATTTCTCAAATACAGTCTGAGAGCAGAGATATTCCGGGAGGGGTTTATATTGACCGGGTAGAAAGTAATTCCCCGGCTATGGTTGCAGGCGTTCAGAGCGGAGATATTCTTCACCGGATTAACGGAGAAGAAATTACCACAATGCGGGAATACAGTATCCGGCTTCAGAGTATGAAACCGGGACAGCAGGCAGAACTTACAGTATATCGCAAAAATCCATCAGGAGAATATGTGGACGTAGAATTAGATGTACTGATAAAACAAAAATAGAGAGGCAGAAAAAGAAATGCGTTTTATTAATGAATTACACGAAGGCGACAGAATCAGCGGAATTTATCTGTGTAAACAGAAACAGTCAGCGGTGACCAAAAACGGGAAACCTTATGACAGCATTATTTTACAGGATAAGACAGGAGTGCTGGACGGAAAGATCTGGGATCCAAACTCATTGGGAATTGATGAATTTGATGCACTGGACTACATAGATGTAATGGGCGATGTGACAAGCTTTGCAGGAGCCATGCAGGTAAATATCAAGCGTGTGCGCAAAGCCGGAGAGGGAGAATATGATCCAGCAGATTACCTTCCTGTCAGCGAAAACAATGCAGACGATATGTATCGTCAGCTTTGCGATATGATCAGCACAGTAAAAAATCCATATCTGAACACAATTCTCAGGAAACTGTTTGTGGAAGATCAGGAGTTTATCAAAGCTTTCCAGGGACATTCTGCAGCCAAAACAGTTCACCATGGATTTATCGGAGGGCTTATGGAGCATACGTTAAGCGTGGCAAGGCTCTGTGATTATATGGCAGGCGCTTATCCTCTTCTGAAAAGAGATCTTCTGATCACAGCGGCGCTGCTGCATGATATTGGAAAAACAAAAAGAACTTTCTGCTTTTCCTCAGAACGATTATACAGACGAAGGACAGCTTCTGGGGCACATCATCATCGGCTCTCAGATGATTCATGATCTGGCAAAGGAAATTCCGGACTTTCCGGAAGTGCTGGAAAATGAACTGATCCACTGTATTCTCGCCCATCACGGGGAACTGGAGTATGGATCTCCGAAAAAACCTGCGCTTGCAGAGGCAGTTGCTCTGAACCTGGCGGACAATACAGATGCCAGAATGGAGACGCTGACTGAGATTTTTGCAGCAGATAAAGGAAAAAAAGACTGGCTTGGATATAATAGACTTTTTGAGTCAAATTTAAGAAGAACAGGAGAAGTGTGATCCTCATGGAATATCGTAAAAATGATATGGTTACGTTAGATATTGTGGATTGCGGTACAAATGGTGAAGGCATTGGCAAAGCTGATGGCTTCACTGTTTTTGTAAAGGACGCAGTCATTGGAGACAGAGTTACAGCCAAGATCATGAAAGCAAAAAAGAACTATGGGTATGGAAGACTTATGGAAATCCTGACGCCTTCTCCTGACCGTGCGGAGCCGGTATGTCCTTCTGCCCGTCAGTGCGGCGGATGCCAGCTTCAGGCGCTTTCCTATGAAAAACAGCTGGAATTTAAAGCTGACAAGGTTCGCGGGCATCTGGAACGGATTGGCGGCTTTGCCAATCTGCCCATGGAACCCATTATCGGTATGAAGGACCCGTTCCATTACCGCAACAAAGCACAGTTTCCGGTAGGACGGAACAGGGATGGAAAAATCGTAACAGGATTCTATGCAGGACGCACCCACAGCATTATCGAAAACAGGGACTGTGTCCTTGGCGTTCCGCAGAACAGAGAGATTCTGGACCGTGTAATTGACTATATGGAAACCTATGATATCTCCCCGTACGATGAGGTTACCGGAAAAGGCCTGATTCGCCATATTTTTACCCGTTACGGTTACCATACAGGAGAGATCATGGTCTGTATTGTTGCCAATGGCAGCAGGCTTCCGCATCAGCAGGAGCTGGTGAAAGCTCTGAGAGAAATCCCGGGTATGACCAGCATTACTCTGAATATTAATAAAAATCGTAATAATGTAATCCTGGGAGAAAAAATCCAGGTTCTCTGGGGACAGGAATATATTACAGATAAAATCGGAGATATTTCTTATCAGATTTCTCCATTGTCTTTTTATCAGGTAAATCCACAGCAGACAAGGGAACTGTATTCCAAGGCTCTGGAATATGCAGATCTTCACGGAGAGGAAACAGTGTGGGATCTTTACTGCGGCATTGGAACCATCTCTCTTTTCCTTGCCCAGAAAGCAAAATTTGTCCGCGGCGTGGAAATTGTTCCTGCCGCTATTGAAGATGCCCGCCGCAATGCACGGCTGAATGGTATAAAGAATGCAGAATTCTATGTAGGAAAAGCTGAAGAAGTCCTTCCTGATTACTATGCAGATTATGCTGCCCGTCATCCGGGCGAAAACGCCCGGGCCGATGTGATCGTTGTAGATCCCCCGAGAAAAGGCTGCGACGAGATACTGCTTGACACGATCGTAGAAATGCAGCCGGACAGAGTTGTGTACGTAAGCTGCGATTCCGCCACCCTGGCAAGGGATCTGAAATATCTGTGCCAGAGAGGATATCAGGTGGAGAAGGTGTGCCCGGTGGATATGTTTCCCATGACGGTGCATGTGGAGACGGTAGTTCTTTTGTCCCAACAAAAGCCGGATGACACCATAGAGATCGACCTGGACCTGGATGAGCTGGACGCTACTGCCGCTGAGACCAAGGCAACCTACGAGGAAATCAAAGCTTATGTTTGGGAGAAGTGCCATTTGAAGGTGTCTAACCTGTATGTCTCTCAGATTAAGCGCAAATGTGGATTAGAGGTTGGTCAGAATTATAACCTGTCCAAATCCGAAAACCCGAAAGTGCCAAAGTGTCCGCCAGAAAAGGAAGCGGCGATTATGGACGCACTGAAACATTTTCAAATGATCTGATGACAAAAACACGGATGACTTGCCACTGGGCGATCATCCGTGTTTTTGCATTATCCGATCTCTTATACATCCGTAAGCAGATATGCGTTCAAGCTATTTGTTTCATCAATGTAGGATTGATAGATATTTTTGACTCCAGCTTCTTTGGCCATGGAAATAATCAGATTTTTATCTACTTGGGATGTTCTCAACCCAATAATGGCGCCTTTCGGAACCCACTCTATCATTGCTGGAAGCTTCATCTTAGCATTTGCGATCATCCGCCATTCTTCATCATATTTGTGGCATTCCTTTTTAATCAAACTATTCCGCTCGACTTCCCAAGGAATAGGCTTCAATTCTGCTTGCATGAAATCCGGCAAAGGTACCTGTAACTGCTGTATCATATCCTGTCCCATAACAAACTTTGCAAAATTGGTTGCATCATGCGGAGTATTAGAATAATATACTGGGTAAATCCGTGTGCCACCTTTATAAACGCCACAATTCTCACATTTTTTCAGCTTACCACAATGAAAGCTATTTTCATCGTATGGGTCATACATGAGGCAAAAGCCTTTATGCATATCAGCGTATTTTAACCATAAAGTTTCATTAAACCCATTTTCGGAAAGACAAATGGACAGAATCTCGTCTTGTATTTTTGATCGCAAAGTTAGTACATAGGACAAAAATTGGTTTGTGATTCCATTTGCAAATAACTTTTTTAACCCTTCGACATTCGTAACTTGTTGAATAAATTCTTGTGGGATGCCGGGTTGATTTTGAAAGGTTTCTTTCATCCCGTTGACTAACGCTGCTAATGCCTCAGGGGATCGATAGTTGCTATCAAATTCTTGACGGATCTTCTCCACATCAATATGTAAAAAGGTGTCAAACGGATCATCATAACTGCTGGCTTTAGAGAAGAATAGTTTATTAGAGCGTAAAGCATCAAGATTATTGTTATTCACCGCACGATACTTATACAAAAATCTTGGATAGCGAATTTTCGCCATTAGCTGATTAACTTCATTTGGTATATCTTCGCCTGTAAATGAGCACAGCGTTTTCCAATAATCCTGCATTTCATCGTGGCTCATAGCTGTTTTTCGTTCTTCTGCTTCCAAAAAATCACCTCCTATTATTTGTAGCATTAGATGAATCTTTAGATCTCACTTTTAAGCTCTTTATAGTACTTGCTTAGAGCGATATGAAGCTCCTTTTTGCTTGCATAATTTTCGCTGGATTCCAACTGTTTGATATTAAATTTCCGACACCAGTTTAGTTCAAAACGAGACAACGAATATTTTTTTGTAATCTCCTCTTGAACTTGCTGCGTCGGATCTAAATAGGCTCGAATATCCGGATCGTAAAAATCCGGATCGTTCAAAGTTGAGGAGTACAGCTGCAAAACATCATTTTTGATTAGTGCAAAAACTCTGTCGATACAATGATTAAAGTTCCGGATTTTTTCAAGAAAAAATTCTTCTGATGTCAGGAGCAGCCGGCCATTTGCATGGGCGTAGTCATTTCGTTCTTTGACTAACTTCTTTAGCTCGCCTTCTAAATTGGTATCCATTCCAACAATATGTAGGAGCTTAAAAACGTCACTTTCTCCAATAGCCGCAAAACTTCCAAAATACAACTGTCCGTCCTTGGTGTTTTCTTTTCCAAAGAACTCATTATATCGATCTTTTAAAAGATAATATAGTGCTTGCTCCATCTCATCGTGATGTAGGACGTATAATTTCAGAAGGACAAAATAAATCGCAGTCATAAAGAGCATATGATACTGCATGTACGCAAATTGATACAGGCCATTTTCGTAGCTGGTCTGCATAGCCAATGAAAGAGCTTCAATGTATCGCTCTTCATCTCCATCTTGGAACAGTTCTGGCAGATACACAAAAATTTCAAACAATTCATCTGGTATTTCAGGATGTGGAATATCGGTGGAAACTGTTTGTGCGATTTTCTCTATAGCTTCTTTGATTATATTTCTGTTAAAAATAATGTTGGAAGATTGAGGACTCATTTTGTTATCCCCCAAACATTATTGATTATATCGGTTATTTTCTGAACAAATATTTCAGCCAACTTTTTGTTTTGCTGTATAATGCTTTTTTCGTATCTAATTTGACTTGCAATTGAATTTTGTACATCTATGTTGGGCAAAGGGATAGGTACATTGTATACTGTACTTTGTGAGATGGATGGTTGTCCACCTACTTTTGCGTATTGATTAAGATCAATCTGATTTATAATTGCTTCAAGATATTCAGGGTTTACTTCTGTAAGATACTCTGTAACCATCAGTGCATTATCTGTAATCCAACATTTTGAAGATGTAATATGAGCTGCTCCGCAGTATTCTCCCACTCTACCAATAGTCAGAGTAGGAGAATCCACAAAATATTCGGAGTGTTTTCCAGTGATTCCGTTGCCACCGTAAACATTATACGGGCCGTCAAATCTATTTTTTGTAGGTAGCCCTTTTCCGCTTGCCAGTTTGAAAACCATCCCTAGTTTAACGACTGGCCATGATGCAGAAGTACTGACAGCAGGTAAATAATTATCAGTTATTTGTTTAGTGCCATTAATAATTTTTTGATATCTGTCAATCTCAGTAACAACCTTTTCTTGTACCGATAATGGCGGCAAAGGAATCTGAATTTGTGATACATCCTTTTGATTTACACTGGGGTAAGCACCCTTACCCATCATAGATGCAAGTTGGGCTTGTACCGGTTCGCTATAGAGCATATAGTAAACATATTTAGACAAAACCATGTTTTTTGCAGAGATGACCGCAAAACCGGTAGATGCTACACAACAATCAAAGTCTTCACGTTCAACATATCCATACGCTTTTAGGTTAGGGCGAACAGTTGAAAAAAGGATATCCCCCTTTTTTACTGCTCGTTTTGCTCTGCTGGGGGCATTGCTTCCCTTAATTTTATTAGAAAAATCGATTTTACCAGTACCGTTTTCAACAGATGAGATATCGATATAGATAAACTCATCATCACCAAATGCAAGTGCCGGATTTTTGTTCTCAGCATTGATTTCACAAATATCAGATAGTGGTACAACTGGATAGGTGGTATCTAATGACTTATCTACTTTATAGCGTTCCCCTACCAGAATATAATCTTGTTCTGCGACTCTCTCTTTATTAGCGATGGTGACCAGCGGGTGACGGAGGATGTCGTCATCCGCTGTTTGCGGTTCAAGATCAGCATGGTATTTTTGGACAATGCGAATGATTTCCGGAATTTCGCTACCCTCTATTTCACGGCGCTGTGCTCCCAGATCAAATCCGTCATTATTCAGTTTCACAAAAAGAATTTCATCCTTCAATCTGGCGAAAGACTTGTCAATAAGTAAAATACTAGTCTTAACACCACTGTACGGGTTAAAGACACCGGCAGGCAGTGAAATTACTGCATACAGCAAACCATCGTCTACCAAATATTTCCGAAGTTCCTTGTAAGCATTGGCAGACTGAAAGACAATTCCTTCCGGGACAATGATCGCTGCCCGGCCTGTTGGATTTAGGTGCTCAGCAATATAGTCTACAAACAGTACTTCGGAGCGTTTGGCCTTTACCCGATAGCGGCTGTGGGGCATAATTCCACCTTTTGGCGTCATAAAAGGCGGATTCGCAAGGATGACATCATAACAATCATCCCATTTTTCTTCACTGGTTAGGGTGTCATATTCGCTGATTTTGGGCTTTGTAAAATGGTGAAGGTACATATTTACCCGAGACAGACGCACCATATCGGGAGAAATATCGTACCCGGCAAAGTTTTCTGTCAAACGCTTTCGGTCATCAGCGGTCAGTGTACTTTTACCCTCCTCATCCTTGTTTTGTGCAAGAATGTGACGATAGGCGCTAATCAAAAAGCCCGCTGTACCACAGGCAGGGTCCAGGATGGTCTCGTTTTTCTTTGGGTCTACGATTTCTACCATCATGTCGATGATGTGTCGGGGTGTACGGAACTGACCGGCATCCCCCTGGCTGCCCATGATGGACAGCAGATATTCAAAGGCATTGCCCAAATCCTCGCTGTTGTCATACGAGAAGTCGCTGACTTCTTTGAGGAACATATTCAAGGTATCCGGGTCCCGATAAGGATATATGCTCCACGGAAAATATCCCGGAACAGCTGGGGAAGGTTGGGGTTCGTAGTCATTTTCTCAATGCCTTCCGCATAGAGTAAAGCCCTTTGCTGGCCGCTGTTTTCCGGCTTCATGATTTCTGTCCAGGCATACTTCTCATATTCACCTGTAAAAAACTGCCGGGTACCGCCAAATTCCAAACCTTCTATATCCATGTCATCCATGAATTTATAAATGAGCGCAATGGTGATCTGTTCAACCTGCGCCTTTGGATCGGGCACCTTGCCCACCAAAATGTCACGCAGCGTATTGATCTTGCGCTTTACGTCAAATGTCAACATTTCATTTCCTCCTACATAAAACGGGATACATTGACGTTATCGGCAACGTAATCTACCACGCTTTGCATACTATCCAGCCCCAAATGCTTCAGATCAGCCATGGTGTATGTGCTGATGTCCGTTCCAAGTAACTGGAATTTTCGGTCTTCGATGGCTCTGCGCACATCTTTGTCCGTTACATAAGTGGCAAAAAATTCTTTTACATCGGCATACTTTTCTGACGGAATACTGTGTGTCAGGGCATATCCCTCAAATTCATCCTCGACCAATTCCTTTTTGCTCTTAAAGAAGGGCAGGACACCAAAGATTTTGTCCAGAATTTCCCGGGCCGTGATGCGGCGGTCACTACCGATAGAGCGCCGCAGCTTGTCCCATGTGTAATACTCGTTAGGTTGATTCATGATGTGGTCGTCAATATAACGGATGACAGCGGGATAGTTGCCCTGCTCATATTGTTCTCTCGCAACCGGATCTTCTTTGACAGTCTCCTCGAATTTATCAAAGTACATCCGGTCAATCTTCATGCCCTCAGCACCGATTTTGGTCTCCACCAGTGTTTTCAGCGGGTCAGGAGCAAAGTTTTCGTACCCATCCGGGTCAACAGGCGGAGTACCTGGCAACACACTGCTGCCTTGGAAGCGGGGCAGCTTTAAGACCTCATCATAATCAAACTTTTCTTCAAAATATTCGCAGTTTCCAAAGAAGTCGAACAGTTTGAATGTTTCCTTGGGGTGCTTATGGACGATTTCCTGACCGCTGTTTCGCTCTTTGAAGATGAAATCATGTTTTCGTGTACCACGGCCCTTAATCTGAATAAAGTCTGTGGGAGAGAAGATAGGGCGCAGTAACCCGATGTTCAGCAAATCTTCGCAGTCATACCCGGTTGTCATCATGCCCACTGTGACACAGATTCTGGTCTTGGATGATTTATACCCTTCCAGGAAACTGGTTGTTCCGCTCAGATTATTGTTCTGGAAGTTGATTGTATAGGTCTGTGCGTTCATAACGTCTGATGTGATCTGCATAGCAAAATCCGAACAGTTATTTGCCGGGGAACATCATATCCGCATACACGTTCAGCAGCTGTGTGATTTTTGCTGCATGTTTGCGGCTTACGCAGAAGATGATGCCTTTGCCAATTTCTCCGGTAATCGGGTCACGGAGTGCATTGTCCATAAAAGTTTTGACAAACATCTTGTTGGTTTCTTCGGAGAAAAACTTCTTTTCAAAGTCACGGGCAAAGTAGGTTTCTTCCTGTTCTTCGTCCGCTTCATCCCCTTGCGAAATCACGGCATAACCTTCATCTGCCAATAATTTTGTTGTAATATCAGTTCTGGCGTCCACTACTGTGGGATTGATCAAATAGCCGTCACGAACTCCATCCAGCAGTGAATAGCGGTATGTTGGGTCGCCGCTTTCACAGCCAAAGGTTTTATAGCTGTCCAGCAGTTGCCGTTTTTCCCATGCCCGTGGATCAGTAGCTTTCAGCCTTTCTACATCAATATTTTTGATATAGTCTTTGGGCGTAGCGTCAATCCCAGCTTATAGCCGAGAAAATATTCGAATACGGCACGGCTGTTTCCATTGATGGAACGATGACTCTCATCGGCAATGATAAGTGAAAAATCAGTAGGCTTAAAGAAACGCTTGTATTTATTATTGAACATAAGCGTTTGTACGGTGGAAACAACAACCTCCGCTTTCCGCCAATCATCTACGTTCTCCTTGAAGATAACTGTGTGATAGTCAGGAGCAAGATAATTCTGGAAGTTTTTCTTAGCCTGATTTTCAAGCTCGATTCTATCCACCAGGAAAAGCACCCGATTCGCATTTCCACTCCGCAAGAAAAGACGAATTACGGCAGCAGATGTGAGCGTCTTACCTGTGCCGGTTGCCATCTCAAACAGGAATCTCTGATTTCCATGTCGCACAGATTCCTGCAAAGCTTTCAGCGCATTGATCTGATACTGACGGAGAAAGCGCAGCCCATTATCATATAGGAATTGCTGACGAGTTTCTGGATTTATGTATTCGGGTGCCTCCATATATCGAGGATTTTTGATTACGGCAATATAATCCGCACCAATTTCCTCCGAATATAGTTTTGCTGGGTCAGCGTTCATGGCTTTACTTTCCCGAATGCTTTCATAGCTGGGGAAAGCCGTGATAAGCTGCGGGTTTCCCTTGTAAATATTCCAGAAATAATGCTGATTTCCGTTGGAGAGAATCACATACTTGAGATAAAGAGATTTGGCATATTCTCTGGCCTGCTCCTTGCCGACCAGGGGATCTTTATCCTCTGCTTTTGCTTCCAGCACAATAAAAGGCTTACCTTTATCATCGAGGAGCAGAAAATCCACAAAGCCATTCTTCACCTTATCAAAATTTTCGCCCAGGCCTGCCAAATCAGCTTTGGACATTTTGACATTGGGTTCCAGCTGTATGTTTGCCGGTCCGTTTTCATCATCAAAGAAGCGCCAGCCAGCTTCTTCTAACAGATGATTAATTTTAATTCTTGCACTTGCTTCTTTCTTTTTCAAAACAGCAGCCCTCCCTCTGTTTGCGACTGCGATTGTAATTTATAAACTATGTTGTGATTGATATTTATAGGTGTTCGTGGGTTTACTGACATTGGCAGGTATCAGCCATATTCTATTGATCTGTACAGCGCCTTCTATACGATTATTCTTACAAAGGATTTGGACTTGTCGGGCGCTTATGTTCCATTTCTGCGCAGCTTCCTGCGTTGTAATATAGCCATTCAGCATTGAATCCACCTCCAGTAAAAGCAAACAATTACCATTTCTATTATATTCGTTTAAACGAATTTGTTCAATGCAAAATTCGTGATTTTTCTTACAAAGAGAATGAAATTACGATCTCTTTTAAGTTGACTAATAAGGGATGAGTTTGTATGTAACAAATTGCTTTTTTAGAGAATACTTTACTTATCATTCGATCCCATTCTGCAAGTTTTCGGATTTCCGTTGTTCTGTTCACAAAGTCAAAATATATTTCACCCCATTCGCCATCGTAGTCTACCTGATACAGATAGATTGCGGTGGTCGATTTCTTTTTCTTTCTGGTAATGTTTTTGCGTTTTAGACGCACAGCGTGCAGAATACCCTCTTCTACCAAAATAGTGGTGAGTTTGTCCAGCGCCTTGCGATATGCACGTTCCGCACCGCTGGTTCCGCTTCCTTCAAACAGAGTAGCAAGCTCCTCAAAGGAAGAACGGCTGCTCATGGGACTTACTCTGCCGCAGCGCATACAGATAGCGTTGCGTTTTTCTAATAATGTTTGTTCTCGATAGTCAAGAGCATCGAAGGCTTTTTGAATGGCTTTGGCTTTGATACCATTCCAAAGGATTTCGGCATAGTCCCAGTAATCGTCTCGACTGACATCTTCGCCGGTTTCCTCGCTGTCTTCATCTTGTCGGGAAACATAGAATGACTGGCGGCTGCGAATCCCTTTTGCAGCATTCAGATATTCAGCAGCCGTTTCCTGCTTGCAGTTCTTTTCAGCCGCATATTCGGAGATGGTTTTCTTTGTGTTTTCTCCCGATGTGCGGTATTTCCATGCAATTCCTCGGATTTTCTTGTATTGGTCCAGAGAATCCACAGACCAGCTTTCTTCCAGCATACGACAAGAAAGAAGAGCATCTGTGATAAAAGGATACAAATAGGTTGTAAAGTCAGCTCCTGTGCTGGGATCATAATCTGAAAAACGTTCAATCACAGCCACAACACAGGTCATTTTATAGTCAAGGAAGCGCTCCGGATCATATCGCTCGTTGCCGTCGCTGCGCCAAAAGTTATAAATCCGTCCATTGAGCATCTTTCATAGTGATGCAGAAAGAAAGACAGGTACCTCAAATTATTCTGTTGCTGTGCCTGGATGATATAGTCATTCAAATTAGATACTTTAGGCGGCTCCGGTTCTAACTGTAAGGTGCGCTCTGCTTCCATGCGAGACAAGTTTTCACCGGTATAAAATCCATATTTTGAGGAATATCCCTTCATGTCCCATGTGTATTCCGGCATCGGCGCACCTCCTTTCAATCATGCACTTTCAGTTTCTAACTTATTTTAAGTGCAATAAAATACACCGGGAAATCAAAGCCGTCTCTGGTAAGAATCATTGACGCTATCCGTGTCGCAGCATTAGGATGAACTAACGGAGAAAAATTTTCCTTTATCTGAAGTGGAAAATCATAGTGCAGAATATGCTCAGAATACCTTTCCCAAAATGCTTCAAAATTTGCTGAATTAACATAGGCTACAATAAAAGTAGCGGTACCTAAGGCATTATAATTCGTTATTGATTTACTGATATGTCTGTCTATATAATCGGCATTTACGCTATTTAATTTCATACCTTCAAATATGCCGATTTCTTTCCCGTCCTTAGTTAACAGGATATCAACCTCAGCAGCATCTTTGCCGCTCGCAGACACACCGTGTCGAGATTGATCTTTTACTTCGAGATACCCCTTAGCAAAAAACATATCCCTAAAATAATCGTTGATACTATTTTCTGAACTTTCAGCGTTGAATAAAGCATTCCAACATACACGTTCTCCTATTTGGACTAAATCATTGAGAACATTTTTGGCTGTTTGAATATCACAATTTAATCTTTCCTCATTAGACGAAGGACTTTCTACATCTTCCAATGAAACATCCGCATCAAAATAAACAACGTTTCTAATGAGGAATCCAGACTCGCTTGGTTTAAGAGCTTTTCCAATAGCGTCTTTTAATTTTTTTATCTGCACGTTTTAATACGGAAATATCCTTGTCTGTACCCTCAAATGTAAAGTCAAGAGCTCTTTTGTTCCAGTTATCCCCTCTTAGACCAGCATAATATGCTAAACCAACATCTTCATACTCATATTTGCAGTGCTGAAATGCTTCTGCCAATTGTCTATTGGCTAATTGCAAAAGGTACTGAACAACACGCTTTTCAAAATTTTCTGGAAGAATATATGTAAAATCAAATTCACCCATATTAGATACCTCATACATTAAGTTGTTACTTTTGTTTTACTTCTCGTAATAAGGATTCCTGTTCCATTTCCGATTCATAACACCCTTTGGCATAAGACACGTTGCTCAATGCCCGCAGCATTTTATCTTTGGCCAGTTTTTTCATACGTTTGGCAATGTCAGCATCGAGAGTCCCACGCTTGACATACCGGTTAATGGTGTTACAGCGGCGTTCATAAATCTGCTTGATAGGATGGTCAGCAGCAAGTTCACGCTGTGACCTTCCTTGCAGGTTTCCAATTTGGCGGCAAGTTCGATGGAGCTTATCCCCTGGAGCAAGATTACCACAGTATTTGGTATGCCGGGCATTGGTGGTCAAAAACCAACGTCCGCAGATGGGGCATTTCTTCGGCGCATGGCCTACACAAAGCCCTTCAAAGAGGTCGGAGCGGAACATCCCCACAAAGGACACATAGTGCATCCGCTTGACCAGTTGCGGCGTGTTGCTGCCGGGCTGTATCGCAGGTACATACTGCACGGAAGCGTTAGTCAGGGACATCCAGCTTCCATCCTCTTCCGACAAGCTGGGATTACTGGAGAAAAAGTCCCCAAAGGAAGCAGCATATCCGCTGGGCGACCGTTCCTGTTCTGCGGTATTGAGCGACTCCGCAAACTGGAGCATAGTATCCTGGAACTGTTCCAGAGAATAGCCCAAATGTGCCAGCACAGGGACAACTCGCAGAAGTGTCAGTGCCTTTCGATATTGAGGGTCTAGAGCATTCATCAAATTTCCGGAAGCAAGAGATTGGGCATACGCCATGGCATTTTCCAGATATTCATTCGAAAACACCTTCTGGATATGTGCTGTTATCCGCTTTTCCTCCAGATAGGAAAAGGGAGGAATATCTTTTAGTTTATGGACAATTTGCAAAGCACTTTCTCTGGCTGACGTAAACAATTCTGCATTGGCCATACCAAGCTGCATAGCTCCCATAAATAGATTCAAACTCCCACATAATTCCGTAATCTGTTTAATCAGAGCAGCGGGAATATTGAGAGCATCACATCCTATGGTACCGGACGGAAAGTTTTTTCCCTCATAGCTCACAGTGTCCTGCCAGAAATCTAGCGACAGCATCTGATGTTGTACCACGTCCATCCTTATGCCCTCCTCACTTTGTTGTTCTAAAGTCTATTATAGCACGTTGTCCTGTTTTTTGAAATCGGTCTGTCCTGCCATTAGCCTGTTTTTTTGAAAATCCAACATAACCATGTCAGAGGGTAAAGAAAATCCCTCTCTAAATTATAGGTATAGGAGGATATGCCACTACCGCAGGAACACCAAAAACACAGATGGAAATGAACACAAAAAGGAGGACGGATGTCATGAAAAAAATCGAAACTGGCTGTCAGGACAAGCCGGACTGGTTTGACGGCAAGCACATCAACGAAATTTTATTTTGCCAGGAATTTTTGAAAACCCATCCCATGAGGTGTATTGGAGGAACTTTATTTACGGTGGATGGCCCGGTGGAAAGTGAGGAGCTGGTCAAACGTCAAATCATCGATATGGTGCAAAGCTGCGTAACCACTAATCTTTCTAAACGGGCTTCTTCTTTGCTGGAGAGCTTGAAAATTCAAGCCTATTCTGAGCCGTTGCCAGTGGAGTTGGATCGCATCCACTGTGCCAACGGTATTTATTTTCTGGATGGCCATTTTGAACCGAAAAAGGTTTTCTGTAACAATCGGTTGTCGGTTAGCTACAATCCAGCTGCTCCAAAGCCTCTGCGTTGGCTGCAATTTCTTTCAGAACTGCTGGAGGAGGACGATATCCTCACTTTACAGGAGTATCTGGGTTACTGCCTGATTCCATCCACCAAAGGTCAGAAGATGCTTATGCTGATCGGCAGAGGCGGCGAGGGAAAATCCCGTATTGGTTTGATTCTCAACGCCATGTTTCACAGCGCCATGAATGTGGGAAATATTCAGAAAGTAGAGACAAACCGGTTTGCTCGTGCCGATCTGGAACATCGCCTTCTGATGGTGGATGACGACATGGATATGAGCGCTTTGCCTAAAACCAACTATATCAAATCTATTGTTACTGCCGAGGTAAAAATGGATTTGGAGCGCAAGGGAATCCAAAGTTACCAAGGCCAGCTGTATGTGCGATTTCTCTGCTTTGGAAATGGTTCACTTACTTCTCTGTATGATCATTCGGATGGTTTTTATCGTCGGCAGCTGATCCTCACCACAAAAGAGCGTCCTGCTGGCCGGAAGGACGATCCGTTTCTGGTTGAAAAAATGCTGGATGAGCTGGAGGGGATTTTCCTCTGGTGTCTGGAAGGATTGCACCGGCTGATTGCCAATGGTTACAGCTTCACAGTGAGCAATCGAAGCGCAGAAAATGTAGAGCTGATCCGCAGAAGCAATAACAACATTTTGGACTTCTTGCAATCTGAGGGATACATCTGCTTTAAGGCTGATGGAGAATCCAGCTCCAAAGCAATCTATGAAGCATACAAAATGTGGTGCGAGGACAATGCTCTGCACGCACTTGCTGCAAATCGTCTTAGCTCCGAATTAGCTCAAAACGAGAAAAAGTACAATGTGGAGGCAACCAACAATATTTATCTTGCCGGAGGTAAAAGGGTGCGTGGATTTGTTGGAATCGAGGTACTGGTAAGACCATCATTCTGAAAAATCCGCACTTTGAACATGGGGATGGTGTACGTACTGTACGGTGTACGGCGTACGGTACGTACAGCACTTCGAGGCTCTATGGTTAAAAACGAAAGGGGCTGGTTAGAACACAGCCAAATCCCTTAGGGGAACTAAGGGCGCACTTCTATACCGCTCCTAAATGGCGGTATTGTGCGCTCTGCGAGGCTAACTTCCGTACTACTAAGCCCGGAAGTTTTGCGGAATTTCATTCCGTACAAGAGGGGTTCCCTCTTGCGCCGCTTGATGCGGCTATCTTCCCTGTAAACCGTTTGCACCAGCAAGCGGTATTTTTATGCCTGTTTGAAGAAAGGAACGAGTAATTATGCCAAACAAGAAAACCAAAGACGATCTGCTGGCCGAAAAAGTCAGTGCAGAGAAAAAGTTGGAGCAGTACACCCATCAGCTTCAGCGAGCGGTCAATCGTGAAAAATATCTGGTCAAGGGCGAGGCCAAAAAGCGAACCCATATCCTTTGCAATATTGGCGGTGCTGTCCTCAGCTTTTGGCCGGAGATACAGTATTTGACCAAGGTGGAACAGTATCAGATTTTTGAAGAATTGGCCCAACAAGCGAATGTAAATACCACAGTGCAGGAAGCCGTTGATCGGTATCGTGCCCAGCAGAACGGAGGGAAATAAGATGGCGCTTTTTCATTTTCATGTTGACCAGATTGGACGTAGTGCAGGGCGATCAGCTGTTGCCTGTGCTGCCTATCGTTCTGGCGAAAAACTGTACAGCGAATATTACGGGGAAACCAGTGATTATACCCGCAAGGGCGGTGTGATGTATTCAGAGATTATGCTGCCGCCCCATGCTCCGATGGCTTATGCAGACCGGCAGACGCTCTGGAATGCGGTGGAAAAAGCAGAGCGTCGTCACGATGCACAGTTGGCTTATTCCTTCGATATTGCCCTGCAAAATGAACTGACCTTTGAGGAAAATCTTGAGGTTGCCAGAGCGTTTCTTCTCCAGTATTTTGTGGGGGATGGGATGACCGTGGATTTTTGTGTTCATGACCCAGAACGTGATGGAATACAAAATCCACATTTTCATGTCATGGTGCCAATCCGGCCTCTGAATCCTGATGGAACCTGGGGAGCCAAACAGCACAGAGTTTATCATCTGGACGAGAATGGAGAGCGCATTAGAGACGAACATGGAAACTATGTGTTTGATGCTATTGCCACCACCGATTGGGGAAAACCGGAAACTTTGGAATTATGGCGGGAACAATGGGCCAATATGGTAAACGCAAAATTTGCGCAGAAGGGCTTGTCTTGCCGTATCGACCACCGTTCTTATGAAGATCAAGCACTGGATATTCTGCCTACTGTTCATGAAGGACCTGTGGTACGCCAGATGGAACAAAAAGGTATCCGTACCGAAAAAGGTGAATTGAACCGCTGGATCAAGGCAACCAATCGTATTTTGAAAAATCTCAAACAGCGGATTGCTGACTTAAAGCTGTGGATTGAGGTCCTTCGGGAGGAATTGGGAAAACAGCAAACCAGTCAGGATTTGGTTCGGTTGATTCAGGACTATTATGGCGAACGCAACCGAGGCACCCTGCATCTTCCCGCTTACGCCAGACAAAAGGCTCGTGTCGGGAATTTGAAACAGTTGAATGAAACCGTGAATTATTTATCCGAACACAAATTGTTTACCGTGGAAGATCTTCGTAAGGAGATGGAGCAAATGGAGGATGCTCGCCACATTTTGCAAGAGGGCACCAGAGAAAAACAGGAGCGGATCAAAGCTCTAAAAGAATTGCTGCGCCATGCAGAAGCATACGAGGAGCTAAAATCCCTCCAGGAAAAACTAAATACTTTCAAATTCAAAAAACGTCGGGAGCAGTTCAAGCAAGAGCATGAAAATGACTTCCGACGTTTTTATTTGGCCAAACGCAAGCTCAAAGAAGCTGTGCCTGACGGCGAACCACCAGTAGATGTTTGGAAGAATGAACTGAGCCAATTGGAACAGGAATACCGCCAGCAATCAGCACAGGCCAGCCTGCTTTGGAAAGAGAGCAAGAAACTACGGGAATTGCAGGTCCTGGTAGATGAAGTGTTGCGCAAACAAGGGCAGCGTGAACGAGAACAGCAGCATTCGGATCGTCATCAGGACAAACAGGAGGAGCGCCTATGGTAAATGCTGATTTTGAGAGGTGCACCGACTTTTTGGCCAGAATGATTGAAAAATATGGCGGAGAGTTGGATCTTCCCAAAACAGAAGAAAATGATATGAATGATACAACAAAACAAGGTACACAGGGGTCATCAGGTATGAATCCCAAAAAGTTTCCAACAAGTTCATTGACTGCGGACAAGACAGCATGATAAAATGAGGTTGGGACAACAAATAACATGTTTTAGTAATTCACAAAACCAAAATATTGTGTCGCTGACAGTGGCACAATTTACATAACGATGCAGGATGGAGGCAACGTAAAATGAAGAAAAAGGAGTGCTATATCTATACGAGAGTTTCTACTTCCATGCAGGTAGATGGATACAGTCTGGATGCCCAGAAAGACAAACTTCGCAAGTATGCAGACTTTCAGGACATGGTAATTGTCGGTGAATACTCTGATGAAGGAAAATCCGGAAAAAGTGTAGAGGGACGTCCTGAATTTTTGCAAATGCTGCGGGACATCGAAGAAGGAAAAGATCATGTTTCTTTCGTGCTGGTATTCAAGTTATCCCGTTTTGGCCGTAATGCCGCTGATGTATTGACCTCACTGCAAAAGATGCAGGATTTCGGTGTGAACCTGATCTGCGTGGAAGATGGAATCGACAGCTCCAAAGACAGCGGAAAGCTGATGATTTCGGTGCTTTCTGCTGTTGCCGAGATTGAACGAGAGAATATTCTGGTGCAGACCATGGAAGGCCGCCGTCAAAAAGCCCGTGAAGGAAAATGGAACGGCGGATTTGCTCCTTACGGCTATAAACTGGTAGACGGAGAACTGGAAATCGCTGAGGATGAAGCAGAGATTATCCGCTTGATTTTCGACAAATACATCAACACGACGATGGGTGTCAACGGAATTGCTGCATGGCTGAACCAGCAGGGATACCAAAAGAAAAAACGTCAGAACAATACGCTAAATGCGTTTGCAGCGTCATTCATCAAGGGCGTTTTAGATAATCCGGTTTATTGCGGAAAACTTGCTTATGGCAGACGGAAAAATGAGAAAATCCCCGGCAAACGCAATGCTTACCATATCGTCAAGCAGGATTCCTATATGCTGTATGATGGTATTCATGAAGCGATTGTGTCAGAAGAAATCTGGAACACTGCACACGACAGGCGATTAAGAACTGGGGTAAAGAGAGAAAAGACCTACAGCCTGGAGCACGAACATCTTCTTTCTGGTATTCTCTGCTGCCCCATTTGTGGTGCCGGTATGTATGGCAATGTCAACCGTAAGAAGAAAAAGGATGGCTCCCGATACAAAGACTATTTCTATTACACTTGCAAGCATCGCCGTTCTGTTGATGGGCATGTCTGTACATATAAAAAGCAATGGGGCGAAGATAAGGTCAATGCAGCGGTGGCAGAAGTAATTAAAAAGCTGGTACAAAATCCGAAATTTGAAGCTGCTATTCGGCAGAAAATCAACACCCGTATTGATACTGGAGAGTTGGAACAGGAAATCGAAAATCTCCGCAAGCAGCTTCGGCAGGTATTAGGGGCCAAAAACAAACTGGCACAGCAGATGGATAGTCTGGATGTGACAGACCGCTACTATGACCGGAAGTATCAGGATATGCAGGATCGTCTGGATCATTTTTATGACCAGATCGACGAGATTGAAGATTCTATCGCTCAGGTGGAAGTGCGGATTCAAAACATTCGCCAGCAAAAGCTGGGTAGTGACAACGTGTATCAATATCTGCTATACTTTGATAAACTGTATGATAAATTTACAGATGCTGAAAAGAAAGAGTTTCTGAGCAGCTTCGTGGAACGTGTTGATATTTATGAGGACGAACTGCCGGATGGACGATTTTTGAGGCATATCAGATTCAAGTTCCCAGTGTTCTATAACGGTCAGGAGATCGACGAAATGAGTTGGGACAAAGAAAGTACAGTCGAGACAGTGATTCTGATGACGTATTGTGGTGATAATAGGAAATAAGACGGTTATACCACAAGATGTTGTGGTTTTTGAGCGAAAATCGAGCGAAAAATGGGGCGAAAAACAGGCGTTTTTTGCCCCTTGTTTTTTGCGTGTGTCCTGCAAAGCTGGACTACACTTGCCGGTGTAAGTCCGGTCACGGTAATCGCCAGTGAGCCGTGTAGCTAAACTCGGTGCGTTGTAGTAATACAGGGTGCTAAGCGAGTGGATAAAGTAACCTTGGAAAAGGGGCGAGCAATCATGCAGACCGTAACATAAAGTGAATTCTGCCGTATCGTTAAAAAGGTCTCGAAAGAGAGAAAAGGGAAGTTGAGCCTTGGCAAAATAGGCGAAAACCATGGAACGTGTGGAGAAACTGGAAAACAGCACGGAAGAATCCCTCGGTATAGAGGAAACGGTATGTATGAAAAGTGTAGTTTGGAACTGGAGAGACCCTACCCATCACCGAAAGGTAAAGAGAAAGCGTATAAGCTTGACGAAATCGTATTTCTGATGGAAGGGAGTCGGAGGGGAACATAGTACCGATAATGACTGTGCAAGAAAACGCAGTTTATGGGAAGGTTCCCTACGTCACTCATGCTTGTAGAGAGGGTAAGAGTGAGAGAATGTCATGCAGACTAATAACTCCAAAGAAAAAGTTCGACAACTTCAAAACAAACTATATCTGACAGCCAAGAAGTGTGACAGCCGAAGATTTCATGCACTTTATGATAAGGTATATCGAGATGATGTACTTTTTGAGGCATGGAAACGGGTAAAATATTTATAGACAGAGAAAAAGAACCATCTTCCGAAAAAGATGGTATTCCCTCTATCTGTTATTCAGCATCTCCTGAATTGCCGCGCGAATAACAGCCTTATCGCGGTCACTCAGACGCATAAACTGACGTAAAAGCTGTTGATCCTCGCTGTCTATGTGCTGAAGCTGTGGATGAAGGATGGCATCACCGGGGATGTTTAAGGCATCAACAAGTCGCAAAAGATTGTCAATGCTTGGACGCTTTTCTTCGTTCTCCAAAGCCATGAGGAATCGGTCGGTAATCCCTACCCTTTCTGCAACCTCTTCCTGTGTTCGCTTTGCCTCTATGCGATATTTCTTAAAGATAGGTCCCATATAGGAAATATCCAGTTTTTCTGGTTTATCCACTGTCAGTTCACCTCCGATACCATTTTACAGTTCAGGTATCGAGGCGTGAACGTTCTGCGAGTTCGTGAATAACGCGAAATATGAAAAAGGGTGTCATATAAAGTAACACCATATTTAACAAATGTAAGAAAATAAAAAGACAACTTTGCTATTCTGATTTTACAGAAGCAAAGTTGTCTGTTTTATTTATGCATGAGTTTAAAAAAAGAATTTCAGATCTTCTTCTACTGTGCTAATTCCCGCAATACCAAAGTTCTCTACCAAAACTTTTGCCACATTGGGGCTGAGGAATGCCGGGAGAGTGGGACCGAGATGGATATTCTTCACGCCAAGATACAGAAGCGCCAGCAGAACGATGACAGCCTTCTGCTCATACCACGCAATGTTGTAGGCGATGGGCAGGTCGTTGATATCGTCCAGACCGAAAACTTCCTTGAGCTTCAAAGCAATGACAGCCAGAGAATACGAATCGTTGCACTGCCCGGCGTCCAGAACACGAGGAATGCCGTTGATGTCGCCCAAAGGCAGTTTGTTGTACTTGTATTTCGCGCATCCGGCTGTCAAGATCACAGCATCTTTCGGCAGTGCTTGGCAAATTCGGTATAGTATTCCCGGCTCTTGGCACGGCCGTCACAGCCCGCCATCACAACGAACTTTTTGATCGCGCCGCTTTTTACCGCATCGACCACCTGATCCGCCAGAGCCAGAACCTGCGCGTGTGCAAATCCGCCGATCAGCTCTCCTGTTTCAATTTCAGTAGGTGCAGCGCATCTTTTTGCGTGTTCAATGATAACGGAAAAATCCTTCTGCTCCCCGATTTCTCCTGGGATATGGGTACATCCCGGATATCCTGCTGCGCCAGTAGTGTAGAGTCTGTCTTTGTAGCTGTCTTTAGGAGGCACGATGCAGTTGGTCGTCATCAGGATAGGACCGTTGAAGGATTCAAATTCCTCCTTCTGCTTCCACCACGCATTGCCGTAGTTACCGATAAAGTTGGGATACTTTTTGAATGCCGGGTAATAGTGGGCAGGGAGCATCTCGGAATGGGTATAAACATCCACGCCGGTTCCCTGTGTCTGCTCCAGCAGCATTTCCAAATCCCGCAGGTCGTGACCGGAAACCAGAATACCGGGATTTGTCCCAACGCCAATATTTACCTTCGTAATTTCGGGATTTCCATAGGCTTCCGTGTTGGCCTTGTCCAGCAGAGCCATACCGGATACGCCGTGTTTTCCGGTTTCCATTGTCAGAGCAATCAATTCTTCTACGCTGAGATTGTCATCCAGTGTAGCTGCCAGCGCCCGCTGAAGGAAGGCATCGACCTCCTCATCATCCTTCAGTAGAACGTTTGCGTGTTTGGAGTATGCGGACAATCCCTTCAGACCGTAGGTAATCAGTTCTCGCAGAGAACGGATATCCTCGTTTTCAGTAGAAAGAACACCGACAGTTGCGGCTTTTTCTTCCCAATTGCCAGAGCCATTCCATTTTGCCGCTTCAGGCAGACCGGAAGGATCGGCAATCTGCGCCAACAGCACATCTTTTTCAGTCAATGTGGCACGGATTCTTGCCTCAATGCTCTCTTTGTCAAAATTTGCATTGGTGATGGTGGTGAACAGATTCAGGGTAATCAAGTGATTGATTTCCGCAGATACCTGCTTCCCTTCCTGACGCAGTGCAGTTGTAACAGCTGAAATCCCTTTTGTGACATAGACCAGCAGATCCTGCATAGCTGCCACATCAGGCTTCTTCCCGCATACACCGGACATGGTGCAACCTTTGCACCCGGCGGTTTCCTGACACTGATAGCAAAACATTTTTTGTTCCATAATAGACCTCCTAAAAACTTTTAAAATTTGAAATGATGTAGTTACTTTTCAATCAAAAAAGTATATAGATGCGCTTGAATTAATCTTCCCAAGCGATTGCAGACACAGGACACGAATCAATTGCATCCTGCACGGCGCTTTGATTGTCATCGTTTGCTGGTTGGTATGCTTCCGCCTTCTCGTACTCATTCATACGAAAAACTTCGTCGCAGATCCCACAGCAAAGCCCGCAGCCAATGCAGAGATTCTGATCTACTTTTATTTTCATAAAATCACCTCCCTCTGTCAATTTTACATTTGATTAAAATACAACGACCAAAAGCATCTTGAACGCTTCCTGTCCATATACCGCGTGAGGGTGTCCAGCTGGCATGACGATGGATTCTCCTTCATGCAACAGATATTCTGTGCCGTCAATGGTGATTTTTCCAACGCCGTCCAGACAGGTTACGAAAGCGTCGCCGCCCGATTCATGGGTGCTGATTTCCTCGCCCTTTGCGAATGAGAACAGGGTAATACTTACTGCCGGATTTTGCGCCAGCGTCTTGCTGACTACCTGCCCCTCCTGATAGGAGATCTGCTCCTTCAGCGTCAGAACCTCGGCTTGCGCAATGTTTTTCATTTTTTTACTCATAACAGTCACCTCCTGCAATATAATTTGTTTTTGTCTGTCGGATATATTTCAAAAACTGAAGAACCGAATCAGAGGTTATTCCAGAATCTTTCCATCAATCGAGATAGTGACCACCTGCCAGGGAATGAATTTCCCGCTTGCCTGCAATGCTTTTTTAGCAGCTAACTCCAGTCCGCCGCAGCAGGGAACTTCCATCTGCACAATGGTCACGCTCTGGATATTGTTGTTTTGGATAATCTGCGTCAGCTTTTCGCTGTAATCCACGTTGTCCAGCTTGGGACAGCCAATCAGCGTAACCTTCCCACGCATAAAATCCTCGTGCATTCTGGCATAGGCATATGCGCTGCAATCTGCCGCAATCAGCAACTTGGCTCCTTCAAAATAGGGGGCACCTACTGGAACCAGCTTAATTTGGCAGGGCCACTGCGTTAGCTGTGACTCAGCCTGCATCGGGGCAGAAAGAGCAGATTCCTGTGAATGCTGGATTCGCTGCATTCGGCTGCCGGGGCAATCCGCATGAACACCAACGGAAGGAGAATTCATTCCGTTCTTTTTTCTCATATTTTCCTGCACGGCCTTTTCGTCATAGGCAGCAGCTTCCCGTTCCACAAAGGAAATCGCACCGGTGGGGCAGGTAGGCAGACAATCGCCCAGACCATCGCAATAATCGTCCCGCAGGAGTTTTGCTTTCCCGTTTACGATGCCGATAGCCCCTTCATGGCAGGCTTCGGCGCAAGCCCCACATCCATTGCACTTTTCTTCGTCTATTTGAATGATTTTCCGAATCATGTTTGCTTCATCCTTTCTCTTGCGTTTCTGGATTTAGTATACTATAATATAAAATGAAAGTCCGTTGTTATAACAACAAGAGGTGAAAAATATGAATTTATCCAATACACAACTGTTTCGAGGACTGGAAGAAGCAGAGATTACATCTCTTTTGGGTTGCCTGAATGCCACAACGCGTAGTTTTCAAAAAGGAGAGGTAATCCTTTCAGAAGGAAACATCACGGAAAATATCGGAATCTTGCTGTCCGGCCTGGCGGTGATCTCCTGCAACGATATCTGGGGCAATACCAGTATTTTGGGTCATGTTGCGCCCGGCTCTGTATTCGCCGAGGTGTATGCCTGCATTCCGGGGGAGCCGATGTTGGTTACGGTGTCCGCTGTGGAGGATACATCCATATTGTTTATGAATGTGGGGCGTGTCCTGGCTACTTGTACCAATGCCTGTCCATTCCATACAAGACTTGTCCGAAATCTGCTGACTGTCTGCGCTTACAGAAGCCTTCAGCTTTCCCAAAGAATCCAGCATACCAGTTCCAAATCCATTCGGGGGCGGTTGATGTCCTATTTTTCGGAATGCGCCAAACGCACCGGGAGTAATTCTTTCCTGATCCCCTACAACCGCCAACAGTTAGCTGATTATCTGAATGTGGACCGCAGTACCATGTGTAACGAGCTTTCAAAAATGCACAAAGACGGAATTATTGAGTACAGCAAGAATCAATTTTTATTAAAAGATAGCTTGATGTTTCAATAGAGAGTATGAGTGATTCATTGTATGTTTTCTGATGATCTATTTTATCAAAAAAATACTTTTAAGTGTCCTTCAAAAATCTCTCAAGCTGTTATATATCAATATGTTATACCTTTCCAATACATGGGAGTCATAACTTCTGCAATCTCTGGCAGAGTGACATCCCGCAAGGCCCATCGTTTGAACTCCTCAAAACCAGTACGGTCTACAATGTAGCCAATATGCTCTTTTCCGCCGGGAGCATTGGGGTCGATGTACTCCTTCACATAGTCGTAGGTATTGAGAATGATTTTGATAATACTGTCTTCGTCCACCCACTTGATGAAATCTTCACCCAGACGCGGGTTCTTTTTGCCAGTTCTACCCAGCAAAGTAAGTCTATAGTATTTCTTTTCACTACGAGTCCATGCAGCATTCGGACAGGCCAAAACACATTCTCCACAGCCAATGCATCGCCGCTCATCTCGTTGAGGACGGAAGTTGACTGGCTTCAGAGCCTCAACAGATTTCTTTTTGCAGGCTTTTACACAGGCCCCGCAGCTAACACAACGATCAGACTCAAGATGAGGTACTGTCATACCCATGATGCCAAAGTCATGCATACGTACTTTGGCACAATCATTGGGGCAACCAGTCAGAGCAATCTTAAAGTGGAGATCGTTGGGGAAAACAGCTTTTTCAATACGCTGGGCAAGCGCAGTGGTATCATAACAGGCGAATGGACAGACACGGTTGCCACGCAAGCGGTGATATTTCGGGTTCCAGCAGCAGGATAGCCGCAGCCCACTTCATCCTGATTGATCTCCAAACCGTCAATCAGGCTTTGAAGGGCAGCATTAACCTCTGGCATCTTTTCAAAAGGAATACCAGGAATCTCAAATCCCTGTCGGCTGGTAATATGAACTGTGCCATTTCCGAAAGTTTCTGCAATATGCTGAATTTGGCTCAGATATTTGGCATCCAGATGACCACCGGGAACACGGATTCTGGAAGCAGTCATACCACGTTCTTTAGTGACACGAAACGCATTCTTTTTTAGTATTTTTGTGTTGATATCCATGTTACCCCTCCTTAATCTACTAAAAATTTCCCTTTGGTATAGTTAAATACTGGACCGTCCAGGCAAACATAGGTGTCCCCAATCTTACAGTGACCGCACTTGCCCAGACCGCAGCACATTTTCCGTTCCTGAGAAATCCAGACATTTTCTTCTGGAAGTCCAATATCCAGTAATCCCTGCACGGAAAAGCGCATCATGGCAGGAGGCCCTACTACAACAGCCACTGTGTTCTGCACATTATCCAGTTTGATTTGAGGGATGTACTGAGTAACAAGGCCCACATGACAGGCAACATCCTCTTCTGCACAATCTACCGTAAGGATGATGTCCATGTTTGTTTTCCAGAGCTTCAGATCGTTGCGGAAAAGAATGTCATGCGACGTTTTGAAGCCTACAATCAGAGTCATATGCCCCCGCTGCTCTGGATGATTGAAAAAGTAATCCACCACTCCTCGAATAGGCGATAGACCAGTTCCGCCAGCCATGACGATGATGTCCTTACCTGCATAGTCTGATACATCGAATCCATTCCCATAGGGACCACGCAGCAAAAGAGTATCACCCACATAATGTTCAAAAACTTCATTGGTAACCTTGCCCACTCGACGAATGGTTAGATCTACGAAGTTGTCTCCAATACCACTGACTGATATAGGAGCTTCTCCATATTTAGGAATCGACACTTCAAAAAACTGTCCCGGCTTAACATCTCCTTGAAACTCCATACGGAACGTATACTCAATTTTTGTGTGCCGAATTACTTCCAAAATTTTGGATGGGAAAGGAATATAATCATTTTTCATCATTGTTCAGTCACCTCCGTCATAGCACTCTGCAATTTGTTGATGCAACCTGAAAATGAGATATACTCCGGACAGATATCGTCGCATCGTCCGCAACCCACACACATGTGATAGCCATTGCGTTGTTTGTAGTCCAGTACCTTGTGCAGTACCTTGAACCGCATCCGTTCTCCGTTTTTTTTCCGATAACTGCCGCCACCGGCCACATCGGTAAAGCCATCTACCATACAGGAGGCCCAGATACGACGGCGCTCTCCGACCTTGCCATTCTCACTATAAAAGAGATCCTGCATAGTAAAGCAGGTACAGGTAGGACAGACAAAATTGCAACGTCCACAGTTGATGCAGCGGCTATTGTATTCCTCCCACATAGTACTTTTGGCCACCTCTGCGGTCAGATTTTCAGGGACTTGAACTGTAACTTGGTTTTCAGTGACATGAGCAGGGATGACTTCCTGCTGTTCACATCCAGCTTGTACTAACTGTTTCACCCATGCCTCATCCTTACAGTCCACCAGATAGGTGCCGTCAGGCTGGCGGTCGATGCTCATATCATATTTAGTGCTTACATTGGTTTCCATACTGACGCAGAAGCAATTTTCAAAGGAATGTTCACAGCCCATCAGCACAATCTTAATGTTATCCCGCAGATGCTGATAGTAATAATCTGCTGGACTGTTGTGTAGGTACATATCGTCCAGCCGCTTAAGAGCATATAGGTCGCAGCTACGCAAGAAAATGACTGCGCCTTTTTGGGGAAAATCGGCTTCTTTGGTTTGCCCTTCCGTAAAGAAGAACAGGGTTTGAGAAACGGGTGTCAGCACTTCCTTGAAGGAATAATCAGATTTTTTGTCGAACACGATTTCGTCAGCATGTTCAATTTTTCCATAACGGATACAATCTGTATCAGAAAAGCGTCCGCCGCCAGAAAAGTTGCGGGGAGCATAGATATGGTAATTTGTTTGCCATGTCTGAAATAATACATTCAGTTGCATATCAGTAATATGAAAGCCCATATATTTTCCTCCTTATACTTAAATAACTACATGATGACTATAAGGAGTGTAACACAAACAAAGAAGAATCCATGTTGCACACGCAACATGGATTCTTCTTTGTTTGATGCTGTAGATTATTTAATGGGGAGCTTGTAGTATTCAATTATAACAGTTGGAATGTGTTTTTTTCATAAGAAATCAGTCCATCCTTTTGCATATAAGATAGTTCTCGAGTTAACGCGCTGCGGTCGGCACATAGATATTTAGCCAATTCAAGTCGACTTAAGGGGATGGTAAATTGCCTGCTATCTTGATCAAGGGCTTGTTGCTGTAAATATGTAAGAATTTTTTCTCGTAGAGTTTTTTTCGAGATTACTTCAATTTTGTGCATCAGCTGAACATTTTTGTCTCCTATCAGTTGAACCATATTTTCAATCAACCGATGATGAAAGGTACAGCTCATTTTACATGAGTGAATAATTTTATGGAAAGGTAAAAATAGAACTGTACAGGGTGCAGCTGCGAAAAAACTAACATGTGCATTTAAATGGCTTCCACAAGAAAAAGATTCCCCAAAAAGCTCACCATCTTTCATTGCTACAAGGAGTGTCTGGTAGCCTTCTGAATCTTCCTTAACCATATGGACGATGCCAGACAATATAATGCCAACACTTCGAACCTCATTACTTTCCAAAAGGATAATTTCATCTTTTTGATAATTTTTTTGGAAGCTTCCCAAACAATTCAACATGGCTGGAAGATCCTCTTCACAAATACCATTGAAGATTGGGAGCGAAGCAAGTTGTTTGAAATTAAGTTGCATATTGTCTCTCCTTTCTTCTGAGATAAAGTATAGCATTTTGTGGTAGGTGTTGCAAGCGCAACACAGAACTGATGAAAAATGCTTTATTCTTATAAAGAGATATAAAAATTTTTCAAGAAAGGATACTTGTCAACGTGATTAATAATGAAACCCATCTTTTATACAGTGTATTGTGCTATGAAGAAGGACATTGTAGACGTACGCAACATATTCTTAAGGTTTATGCATTAGCCAAGCTGTTTGGTGAGCAAGAAAAAATCTCTGTTGAAGATCAGCAAATTTTGCAAGCAGCAGCCATTTTACATGATGTGGCAATTAAATATTGCAAAGAACATTATAACGGGGATGCCAGTCAGAACAATCAGAAACAGGTGGTATCTATCCTTGTGACTCGCTTTTTAGAATCGGCCAATTATCTTCCGTCGTATGTTCCGAAAATCATTGAACTGGTGAATTGCCATCATGATTATGACAAGCCCAAAAATAAACTATTGCAACTTTTGATGGAAGCCGATTTAATTGTAAACTGCTATGAAAACCGGCCAGATCATAAAAAAGCAGAGTATATAAAGAAAATTTTTCAAACAGATGGAGGAAAGGAACTGATGGCACTTTGTTTGAAAAAAGAAATAGAATAGGAGGGTATTATGTATCAGGAAAATATAATTGATATGTTAATGCGGAAGATGATTCATTTTAACCAGAATGATCCACAACGCATTCATCATTTGATAAAAGTTCACAGTTTTGCACAGATGATTGGTCGTATGGAACAGTTGGATGGGCATAGTCAGTTTTTGACCGAATGCGCCGCATTGGTTCATGATATTGGTATTCGGCCGGCAGAAGAAAAGTATGGGATGTCCAATGGGAGATTACAGGAGCAAGAAGGTCCTTTTTATGCCCGCAAAATGTTGGGAGAGCTGGGATTTGAGGAAGCAGACATCAATCGAATCTGCTATTTAGTAGGACACCATCATACCTACGCAGATATAGATGGTATTGACTATCAGATTCTTGTGGAAGCAGATTTTTTGGTAAATTTTTATGAAGATAATCTGGGAAAAAACATAATAGAAACCACATTACAGAAGATTTTTCAAACAGAGTCAGGAAAAACACTGTGCAGACTTTGTTATTTCGGTCACTGAGGAAATATGGCTATGGCAGATAAAAAGCAAACTCAAATTTTATTGATCAATGATATGGCAGGTTATGGCAAGGTCGCCTTATCTGTCATGATTCCTGTTTTATCTCACTTGAAATTTGAAACTTTCAATTTGCCTACTGCACTTGTTTCCAACACTCTGGATTATGGTCAGTTTGATATTCTGGATACAACAGAATATATGGAAAATACGCTTCTGGTATGGAAGAAACTCATGTTTTCTTTCGACGCAATCTGTACCGGATTTATTGTGTCGGAAAGACAGTCATCTCTTGTATATGAATACTGTAAGGAACAACAAAAATCAGGTACTTCGATTTTTGTTGTTCCAATTATGGGAGATGACGGAAAACGATACAATGGTGTAACAAATCAAGTAGTCACTTACATGAAACGGTTGTGTTCTATTGCAGATGTGATTGTCCCCAATATTACGGAGGCGTGCTTTTTATCCGAATACACAGTTAAACACACTTACTCTGAACCGGAAATTGAAGTAATCGCAAATCGACTACATACGCTTGGTGCCAAATCCGTTGTGATTACAAGCGCAAATATCAATGGAAGAATGTTTACTGTTGTAAAAAGTTCTCCGAAAAATTCGTGTATCTTGCTTCCTTATGAAGAAATACCGGTGCGTTTTCCAGGTACAGGGGATATTTTTATGGCGATTGTAGTAGGGCATTATTTAAAATTAGGTCAGATTTTGGAGAGCGTACAAAGTACAATGAGACAACTCGAAAAAATTATTTATGCTAATCTACATGATACTGACAAATACAAGGGAATTCCCATTGAACAATTTTTGGAGGAAATTAACGATGAAAAAGCCTAAAATTAAAATCAGTTTAATAGATCAAAAGGGGCACATGGGGTGCCATCGTGGTCATCGAATTGGAGATACCTTTGACTTTGATACCGAAAGAGGCGCTCTCTGCCCAATGGCCATGCACGTGGCTTTCCCTTACATTGACATTCTGCGGTATGGGGGAAAACTCCCCAGCCAACCAGATGGCTCCATTGTATTCTGCTGTCCAGATGTGGATGTAATCAATGTATTTAAAATTGAAGTAGAGGAGGAAAAGAACTGAAATGAATCCTTATATCAAACAAGCAAATCAGCAGTTTGTTCCTGTATATAATCGTTATCCCATTGTATGGGATCATGGCGAAGGTATGTACCTTTATGATACAGAGGGAAAACGGTATTTGGATTTCGGGTCTGGAATCGGTGTGTGTGCTTTGGGATATCACGATCCGAATTACACATGTACACTGCAAGAACAGATGGAGAAGCTGCTACACACCTCTAATCTTTTTTATAATGTTCCTGCGATTGAAGCTGCAAAGCTGTTCAATCAGGCATCTGGCATGGAGCAGGTGTTTTTCACCAATTCTGGAACGGAAGCAATCGAAGGTGCGGTTAAAATTGCTAAGAAATATCATTTTTTGAAGCATAATAATCATAATGGAGAGATCATTGCCATGAAAAAATCCTTTCACGGCAGATCTATGGGGGCGTTATCCATAACAGGGAAAGCAACCTATCAGGAACCTTTTGCTCCTATGCTTGCTCATGTTAAATTTGCCGATTTCAATAATCTGGACAGCGTTAAACGCCTGATTACAAAAAATACCTGTGCAATTTTTATGGAAACAGTACAAGGTGAGAGCGGAATTTATCCTACCACTGAGTACTTTATCAAAGGAGTCCGAAAGCTTTGCGATGAGAACAAAATTTTGATGGTTTTGGATGAGATTCAATGTGGTATGGGCAGAAGCGGAAATATGTTTGCGTATCAGCTGTACGACGTTGCTCCCGACATTGTGGTTTCGGCAAAGGCTTTGGGATGCGGAATTCCGGTAGGTGCAATTGGAACCAGAGGGGCAGCAACCGGTGTATTGTGTGCAGGAGATCATGGCACAACTTACGGCTCCAATCCTCTGGCCGCTGCAGCCGTTACTGCTGTATTCCAGCTTTATCAACAGTATAACATATTGGCGAATGTCAGGGCTATGACGACCTATTTAGATAAGGCATTGTCCGAATTGGCCGCTCAAAAAGTTGTGATCAAAGAGGTGCGCGGACTGGGGCTTATGAAAGGAATTGAACTGTCTGTACCTGCCGCATACTATATAAATGCTTTACAAGAAGCGGGAATTATCGTAATTTCTTCAGGTTCACATGTGATTCGCCTGTTGCCTCCTTTGATTTTAGAGAAAGAGCATATTGATGCATTACTGTATGTGCTTAAGAAAATATTATAACTAGAGTACATGCAAGGCAGATAACCTACTATCAGGCGATGATTGAAAAGAGAGAAGGTTGGATATTGGCCGGTGTTTACGCTGATGAAGGCACAAGCGGCACGGTAAAGAAAAAGCGAGACGGTTTTTTGCGATTGTTACAGGACTGCGAAGCCGGTAAAATAGATATGCTCCTTACCAAATCCATCAGTCGTTTCGCGAGAAACACCGTGGATCTTCTTACAACAATACGGAGTTTGAAAAGCAAAAATATTGCGGTGTATTTTGAAAAAGAAAATATCAATACGCTGGAAAGCACCGGTGAAATTCTTATCACGATACTGAGCAGTCAGGCGCAGGAGGAAAGTCGGAATATCAGCGAAAATATTCGCTGGAGTTTGAGAAGCAAGTATGAAAAAGGCGAACCCACTATTAACTACAACCACTTTATGGGATATACAAAAGGTCCGGACGGAAAACTGCAGCCTGTTCCGGAGGAAGCGGCGGTTGTTCAAGAAATTTTCCGACTGTACCTAATCGGCTGCAGTGGTGTTCAAATTAAAAAATATCTGGAACAACATCAAAGAAGAACCGTAATGGGTAAAACCGTATGGCAACCAACCGTTATCGATAAAATGATTTCCAATGAGAAATACATTGGTGCCGCATTGATGCAAAAAACCTACACAACAGATTTTTTGACAAAGCAAAGGGTAAGAAATAATGGGACACTTCCCAAATACTTTGTGGAGGACAATCATCCGGCGATTATTTCAAAAGAAGTATTCTACGGGGTCCAAGAACAAAGATTGTGGCGCAGTTATGTTAAGAAACAATTGAAAGGAAAAGTCACTCAATATGCACTCACAGGAAAACTGTTATGCTATGATTGCGGGAGTACCTATATGCGGGTAACAAGAAGAGTTGCCGGGAACAGAGATATTGTATGGAAATGTGGCAGCTATATAAAAAATGCCGGTCGAGTGTGTCGAACAGGATACACGATTTCAGAGAAGGCGCTGCATACGGAAGTATGGAACGCATACGCTGTCATGAAGCAAGCTCTCCCCGTTCCTGACCATCCGGACATAAAAGAGCAAAGAAGCATTGCACAACAGATGCTGAATCATAAAAAGGCAATCGAAAAGGCACTCCATGAAAATGTGCAGGGATTTTGGGCAAAGGAGAATTTGATGGAATATTACGCAAGAGAAATGAATGCGTACTATGAATTGGCGGAAAAGCTATGTCAATTACTTTTGAAAAATAATACAGATAAGTGGATTGCTTCTCGATTCAGGCCAATCAAAGGATATTCAAAATATAAGAAATACGAAGATGAACTGGTAAGCCTGTATGTAGATCGCATTTGGGCAATCACATCAAATGAAATTGTGGTATTATTTAAGAACGGAAGTATGGTAAGACGGATGTGGTATTACTAAGACTAAAATTCTTGCAGATTTATCTTCAAGAGTTTTATTGTTAGCAATACGTCATTGTAGAGCTGGCTGACACAGTGTAGAGTATTACAGAGAACTTTGTTTTGAAAAGGCGAATTAAAGAACTGGCAGGACAAAACAGCTTCCCGCCAAGAGGAAAATCTGCTTTTCGGTTACTGGGTTCAGAAACTCCACACATGTGGAGACGTGCGTTTTATTGTCCAAGCTAAAGTCAACACCGCATATTGAGGTTGAAATCAATCTTGATGAAATGGATTTATCAAGGGCAGAGAGTAAGGCTACCTATGAAGAGATTAAAGAGTATGTATTGAAAAATTACGGAATGAATGTAACAAACCTATACATAGCACAGGTAAAAAGAAAATATGGAATTATTGAAAGAATCAATTATAATCTGGGGGAAGGAAAAACAAGAGTGCCACAAGTTACCGCAGAAAAGGAAGAAGCTATAGAAGATGCACTAAGGCATTTTCAAATGATTTCATAAATTCTAAATTTTGAGCCTTGCCATAAAAAAATGAGATACTCTGTATTTTTTACAGGGTATCTCATTTTTAGGGCTATCGTTAAAAATACTGATTTCTACGGAAGATTCGTATTTTAAGATTTAAGTGAAAATCGATATTAACCGATAGCCCCCTTTTTTCCATTATAGATTATTTAATTTTCCTCATCTGATTCTTTTTTAGTTTCCGGCAGTTCTACAACAGCCTCTGCGATTTTATGCTTGGCAACGGATTTTACATGGATGATCATGCCGTTGCTTTCACAGGTAAACTGGCTGCCGTCCTCCGGAATACTGTCAATAATACTGTAGATAAAACCATTAAAGGTGTCATAGTCGCCCTCTGGAAGAGTAAGGTGAAGGGTATCAGCCACATCATCCATTTCCACATCGCCCCGGACCAGCCATGAATTTGGAGAAATCTGCTGTATTTTTTCCGGATTCTCCTCGTTTTCTTCATAAATATCGCCTACCAGCTCTTCAATCAGGTCGTGGAGAGTAGCGATACCGGACATTTCGCCATATTCATCAAGAAGAACTGCAAAGTAATTCCGGGACTGCTTCATGTGATCAAAAAGCTTTGCTGCTTTCATGCTTTCCGGAATGAAATAAGCAGGCTTTACGGCTTTTGTCAGAATGTTTTCTCTGGTGCGTTCATCCAGACAGAAATAGGCTTTGGTATCCAGGATACCGATGATATTTTCTTTGGTTTCCTGACAGACCGGATAGTAGCTGTGGCGATTCTGATAAATGATATTTTTCCATTCATCAAGAGAATCCTCTGTGTCCAGGACAATTACATCCGTACGGTGTGTGCAGACCTGTTCCGCAGTAATATCATGAAAATCAAAAATATTCTGGATAAATTCGTTTTCCTGTGTATCAATGACACCCTGGGCATTTCCCTCCATAAGCATCATCTGGATTTCTTCCTTTGTTACCTGTTCGTCATCTTCGGCAGGATTGATGCCCATAAGCTTCAGGATCAGGTTGGTAGATCCTGTCAGCAGAGACACCAGAGGCGAAAAGACCTTGGAGACTCCATAAAGGGTAGGGGCAAGTCCAAGGGAAAGAGCCTCGGAGTTTTTCATGGCAATCCGTTTCGGTACCAGTTCGCCGAATACAATGCTGATATAGGAAAGAACAATGGTAATGATAATAACCGCAATAGAGTTCAGGGTTGCTCTGGGAACCGGAACACCCACAGAGATCAGGGCATCTACGATCACACCTGCAAAGTTGTCAGATGCAAACGCACTGTTGAGAAATCCGGACAGAGTTATGGCAACCTGAATGGTGGCAAGAAACCGGGCCGGCTGTTCTGTAAGGAGAGAAAGCTTTTTTGCCCGTTTGTTGCCGTCATCTACCAGATGCCTGAGTTTGGCTTCATTCATGGAGATAACGGCGATTTCCGCGCTGGCGAAAACTGCATTCAAAAATGTAAAAACAATAATGAGTATAACAGATCCTATCATGATTAAATTTTAATTCCCTTCTGTAAGTTAATAAGTAAATCTGCCTGCAGGCAGTATAAAATGACAAAAAGGCATAGCCTGTAAGCATGCTCACAAGCTATACCTCTATATATACATAATGACAATGCGGGAATCCGTAATATTTGTAGTATGATTTTCATCGGAATTGTCTTCCACGCAAAATTCACATCCTTTCTGTTTATTAATGAGAAAGATAGCATATTTCAGGTAAACTGTCAAGAAATAAGTTGCTGTCTGCGCTGCCTTTTGCCTGCGGAAACAACAGTCTGAGGAATATAAAAAACTATTTAATTTGGAAGGGAAATATGCTATAGTTATTTCTGTAATACTGCACCGGGGTGAAGCCGGAGTTATTCGGGAAACGAAGATAACAGGGAGAATGCCGGAAGTAGGTGCGTGGCACTAGCCGGGCGGCTTTCCTGTTTTTATTTTGCAGCAAAATCAGGCACTGTTTATTCAGAAACAGGCTTTTTAAAAGACGGGATTTACAGAAACTGACAGGGATAAAGCGGGAGTTAAGGTGAGATAAAAATGGAAGCAAGAGAGGTACTGACAAAATTTAAACAAAATGAGATTACGCTGGAGGAGGCAGAGCATTATTTTCGAAAGCAGCCTTTTGAGGAAATGGATTATGCGAAGCTGGATTCTCACAGAGAGATTCGAAGCGGATTTCCGGAGGTGATTTTCTGCAGCGGAAAGGCAGACGTTCATTTTACGCAAATATTTAAAAAACTGTATGAGGAAAACGGTGAGGTTTTTGGAACAAGAGCGTCCAGGCATCAGTATGAACTGGTAAAGGAACTGTTTCCTCAGACGGAATATGATGAAATCTCACATATCATCAAGATAGAAAAAGAAAAAAGGAACACGTGGGAAAGATTGCAGTATGTACTGCCGGAACCGCTGATATTCCGGTGGCTGAAGAAGCTGCCCAGACTGCAGAATATTTTGGCTCAGAAGTAGAAAGGATCTATGATGTAGGAGTCAGCGGGATCCACAGACTTTTTCCAGACTTGATGTGATCCAGGAGGCAAACTGTGTGATTGCTGTTGCCGGTATGGAAGGCGCCCTTGCCAGCGTGCTGGGAGGACTGGTAGATAAACCGGTGATCGCAGTTCCTACTTCTGTAGGCTACGGAGCAAGTATGCATGGACTTTCAGCCCTTCTGACAATGATCAATTCCTGCGCCAATGGAATTGCAGTGGTCAATATTGATAATGGCTATGGGGCTGGCTATATAGCAACGCAGATCAACAGACTTGGTATCAGAGAAAAATAAAGGAGAGATTTATGGGAAGGACATTATATCTGGAATGTTATTCCGGAATCAGCGGGGATATGACGGTTGCAGCGCTTCTTGACCTGGGAGCAGATCAGAAGGTGCTGGAAAAAGCGCTTTCCAGTATCCGGGCTGACGGATTTCGTACAGAGATCACCCGGGTGAAAAAGTCCGGGCTGGATGCCTGTGATTTTTCTGTGATATTGGATAAAAACCATGAGAATCATGACCATGATATGGAATATCTTCATGGTCACAGCATAGAGCAGGCTCATCATGTCCATACAGAAGAGCATACACATGTACATGACTGTACAGAGACAGCCAACGGACATTTTTGCACAGAAGAATCTGATTATGGGAAGGAACATGCTCACACAGAAGAACCGGGTCATGAGGAGGAACCTTTTTATACAGAAGAACCGGATCGTGGAATGGAAGATTTGCATACGGAAAAAACAGCCCACGGGCACAGAAGTTTCCATACCGGGGAATCAGGACATGACCATGGGCATATTCATGAACACAGAGGAATGAAAGAAATCCGCGAGATTCTTCTGAATTCAGAGATGACAGACCGGGCAAAGGAGACTGCGCTTCATATTTTTCAGATTCTGGCAAAGGCTGAGGCAAAAGCTCACGGAGTATCAGAGGAACAGGTGCATTTTCATGAGGTAGGAGCAGTGGATTCCATAGTGGATATTGCAGCGGCAGCAGTGTGCCTGGATGATCTGGACATTACGGAAGTGATCGTGCCAAAGCTCTGTGAGGGAACAGGCTTTGTACGCTGTCAGCACGGAACACTTCCGGTGCCGGTGCCTGCAGTTGTGAATATTGTGCAGCAGAACCGGCTTACTTTAAAGATCACGGACATTGAGGGGGAACTGGTAACGCCTACCGGGGCAGCTATTGTGGCAGCCATAAAAACATCAGACTGTCTTCCGGAAAAATTCACAGTGGATAAAACCGGAATCGGGGCAGGCAAACGGAAATATACATGTCCGGGAATTTTAAGGGCAATGCTGATCACTCCGGAAAAGAAAAAAGAGGATAAGGTGCAGAAGGATGTGATCTGGAAACTGGAAACAAATGTGGACGACTGTACCGGAGAGGAACTTGGAAACGTAATGAATCTTCTTTTTGGAGCGGGAGCCAGAGATGTGTATTATATGCCGGCTTATATGAAAAAAAACCGCCCGGCATGGATTCTGTCAGTGATCTGTGCAGAACAGGACATTTTTGCTCTGGAAGAAATTCTTTTCCGACAGACCACTACCATTGGTATTCGGAGAAGCCGGATGGAACGTTCAGTTCTAAAAAGAGAGATTCAAAAGCTTTCCATGCCTGAGGCAGTGGTGACAGTAAAAATCTGCACACTTCCGGACGGAAGCAGAAGATGTTATCCGGAATATGAAAGTGCGGCAGCTTTTGCAGCAGAAAATCATATAAGCTACAGAGAAGCATGGGAACGGATCAGGGATTACTGGATAAGAGAAAGGCGAGGCGTCAGATGAAAACAGGACTTGTTTTGGAAGGCGGAGCAATGAGGGGGATTTATACGGCAGGGGTTCTGGATGTGTTTCTGGAAAATCAGATTCATTTCGACGGAGTGATCGGAGTTTCTGCAGGGGCGCTCCATGGCTGCTCCTTTGTGTCAGGCCAGAAGGGAAGAAGTATCCGGTATTATAAAAAATACAGGAATGACAAACATTTTATGAGTCTGTGGAGTCTGGTACACACAGGGGAAGTCGTGGGAAAACAGTTCTGTTATCATGAGATTCCGGAGCGTCTGGATCCTTATGATTATGAAGCTTTTTTTAAATCGGATACAGCGTTTTATGCAGTGTGCACCAATCTGGAAACCGGAAAGGCAGAATATATCAGAATTACAGATATGCTGAACCAGGTAGATGTGATGAGGGCTTCGGCATCCATGCCCTATGTATCACGGATTGTTGACTGGGAAGGCAGAAAGCTTCTGGACGGGGGCTGTACAGATAGTATTCCGGTCAGCCAGTTCCAGAGAATGGGGTATAAAAGGAATGTGGTGGTACTTACCAGAGAAGAAGGTTTTGTAAAAGAGCCGGAAATGGTAAAACTGGCAGAAATTTATTATCACCGATATCCCAGATTTGTGGACGCCCTGAAGAACAGGCATATGGTATATAATCAGACCCTGGAAGATATCCGCGCTATGGAAAAATCCGGAGAGGCTTTTGTGATCCGGCCTAGCCGAAGACTGACCGTGGGAAGGATGGAAAGTGATCTGGAAAAAATTCAGGAGGTATATGAACTGGGAAAAAAAGATGCCAAAAGGAATCTCAGTGCACTGAAAGCATGGATGCAGCAGGAAGGGCAGATATAAAAGAAAGGCGTTAAAAAAGAAAAAGGAGATTTTTATGTTTGATACGATAGTAAATGTGATCAATCAGATCGACAAGATGGTTTGGGGATGGTGGATGATCCTTCTGCTTCTTGGAACTCATATTTTTATGACAGTACGGACAGGATTTATACAGAGGAAGATTGGAAAGGCAATCAGACTGTCTGTGACAAAAGATCCGGACGCAGAAGGAGAGGTCAGTCAGTTCGGCGCTCTGACCACCGCACTGGCGTCTACCATTGGCACAGGAAATATTATCGGTGTGGGAACGCTGTGGCTCTGGGAGGACCCGGTGCTGTTTTCTGGTGCTGGATCACCGGTGTTTTTGGGATAGCAACCAAATACAGTGAATCTCTGATCGCAGTGAAATATCGTGTGAAGACAAAGGACGGAAGAATGCAGGGGGGAGCCATGTATGCTCTGGAACGCGGATTGAACATGAAGTGGCTGGGAATGATTTTTGCGTTTCTGGCAGGCTTCGCTTCTTTTGGAATCGGCTGCGCCACACAGGTAAATGCCATTGCCACTGTCTGTGAGGAAAATCTGCATATTGCTCCGGCGCTGGTGGGAATCGTAGTCGCAGCTTTGACAGCGCTGGTTATTTTCGGGGGAATCCGCTCCATTGCAAACGTATGTGAAAAACTGGTTCCTTTTATGGCAGCTTTTTATATCCTGGGCTGTGTGATCATTCTGGGACTGAATTTTGATTTTATCATTCCGGCAATCAAAACCATCTGCAGGCTTGCCTTTACTCCGGGAGCTGCTGCAGGAGGACTGGTTGGAAGAGGGATCATGATGGCAATGCAGTATGGAATCGCCAGAGGACTTTTTTCCAATGAATCAGGCCTTGGCTCTGCGCCTATTGCCGCCGCAGCAGCGCAGACAAGAAACCCGGTGCGCCAGGCTCTTGTATCCAGCACAGGAACCTTCTGGGATACAGTTGTAGTCTGTCTGATGACAGGTCTGGTCCTTGTGACCAGTATTATGAAAAATCCGTCCATTGATATGTCAAATATTACGGACGGAGGAATCCTTACCACTTTGGCATTTCAGCAGATTCCGGTACTGGGCCCCTTTATCCTGGTTGTGGGAATTATTTCCTTTGCGTATTCAACCGTTCTCGGGTGGGCCTATTACGGAGAGAGGTGTGTGGAATATTTTGCCGGAAAAGCGGGACTGATTCCATACAGAGTGGTTTATATTATTGTTGCGGCAGTGGCCCCGGTAGTTTCACTGAATCTGGTATGGACAGTTGCGGATATTCTGAATGCGCTTATGGCAATTCCCAACCTGGTGGCGGTACTTCTTTTATCCAATGTAATTGTAAAAGAAACAAAAAAATACATAAATGATCTTGATAAAAAAGATGATACTCCGGTAGAAGTGATTGACCGGTAAAATTTTGTGGGAGGGGAAATAATGTCTGAAATAATGCCAAAATCTGAACACAGTCTGCAGATCATTGCGCAGATCCACAATGACTTTCCGGAAAATTTGGTGTTCCTCATCAGAGCGGATGGCTGAAAAAGCAGAAGGCTCAGATTATTTTTGAGCCGGAATACAGGAGGCCGGAAGCCTTCCGCGGAATTGAGGAGTATGATTATATCTGGCTGATCTGGCAGTTTTCAGAGGCAGTGGAAAAAGGCTGGTCCTCTACAGTACGTCCTCCCAGACTGGGAGGAAATGTGCGGAAAGGTGTTTTTGCCACCAGATCCCCCTTTCGCCCAAATCATCTGGGGCTGTCCTGCGTCCGGCTTGAAAAGGTGGAGCAGCATCCAAGACTGGGAATCATACTTCATGTATCGGGCGCAGACCTTATGGACGGCACTCCTGTTTTTGATATTAAACCGTACCTTCCTTATGTGGAAAGTCATCCCGGCGCAGCGGGAGGATTTACCGATCAGATTGAAAGGAGCAGACTTGCCGTAGAGTTTCCGGAGGAGCTTCTGGAGAAAATTCCAGAGGAACAGAGAGCGGCTCTTACAGAGGTTCTGGAAAACGATCCCAGACCGGGCTATCAGGAGGATCCCAACAGGATCTATGGGCTTTCTTATGGAAGCAAAAATATAAAATTTCATGTAAAAGAAAGGGTTCTGACAGTCTGTGAGGTGACAGAGTATAAAAAAGAACAAAAATCTTTTGACAAATAAAAAATCCTGTGATAAGATGTTTACAACGAGTTAGCAAGTGCTAACTCAAATTTTTAACTTTAAGTTAGTTATAAATAACAAAGGAGAGCGGGATATGAGTGTTGTGATTGTGGGCGGTAATGAGCGTATGGTATGTCAGTATGAAAATATCTGCAAAGGATATGGATGTAAGGCAAAAGTTTTTGCAAAAGAAAAAGGTACTATGAAAAAGAAAATCGGAGCGCCGGATCTTCTGATTCTTTTTACAAACACAGTATCTCACAAAATGGTCAACTGTGCGGTGGAAGAGGCAAAGAGAAAATCTATCCCCGTATGCAGATGCCATACCAGCAGTGCGTCTGCGCTGGAAAATATCATGAAGGAATATTGCGCGTAAACGGAGGCTGTTCCTTACGTTTGAGGCAACCTGACCGAAATGCATTCCGGATCATTTTCGGTGGTGTCATTTTGCCCTGTATGTTTCGGGATTCTGGGATTTTTATGCCGAGACGCCTTGCAGGATCATTACATGTAAACAGTGACGGGCGGTAATGCAGCTATACTTGAGTATATCATTATATTTTCGATAAAATCAAAGAAATACTTGCAAAAATCTTCCTTTTTCAATAAAATAAAAGTCAGATTTTCTATTATGCTGCGTTTTTGGGATACAGCTATTAAATGAAGAAGGGTGAGAGGAAGTATTATGAAAAAAGTGGTAAAATTCGGAGGAAGTTCTCTGGCAAATGCAGAGCAGTTCCGTAAAGTCGGAGACATTATCCGCAGTGAGGAAGGCAGACGTTATGTGGTACCGTCTGCGCCCGGAAAAAGATTTTCCGGTGATACAAAGGTAACAGACCTTCTGTATGCATGTTATGACAGAGCTGCCCAGGGGAAAGAGTTCGGCGGAATCTTTCAGGAGATCAAAGAGCGCTATTATGAGATCATCAGAGGTCTTGATCTTAAGCTTTCCCTGGAGGAAGAGTTTGCTCAGATAGAAGCAGATTTCAGAGCGCAGGCAGGCACAGACTACGCAGCTTCCAGAGGTGAGTTTTTAAACGGAAAAATTATGGCAGCGTATCTTGGATATGAGTTTGTTGACGCTGCATCTGTGATCCGTTTTGATAAAAACGGCAACTTTGACGGGGAGAAAACAGACCGTCTTCTTGGCAAACGTCTTTCTAAATGTGAGCGCGCAGTGATTCCGGGATTTTATGGGGCAAAGGAAGACGGAACCGTTCAGACATTTTCCAGAGGAGGGTCTGATGTGACCGGTTCTCTGGTGGCAAGAGCAGTCCATGCGGATATTTATGAGAACTGGACAGATGTTTCCGGTTTCCTGGTAACAGATCCCAGGATTGTGGAGAATCCGGCTGTAATCGAAACGATTACTTACAGAGAGCTTCGCGAACTTTCCTATATGGGCGCGACAGTACTTCATGAGGAAGCCATTTTCCCTGTAAGGAAAGAGGGGATTCCTATCAATATCAGAAATACAAACCGTCCTCAGGACAAGGGAACCTTTATTGTGGAAAGCACCTGCCGCAAGCCAAGATATGTGATCACAGGAATTGCAGGCAAAAAAGGGTTCTGTTCTATTAACATCGAAAAATCCATGATGAACAGCGAGGTAGGCTTCGGAAGAAAGATCCTTCAGGTTTTTGAAGATCAGGGAATTAATTTTGAACATGTTCCCTCCGGAATTGATACCATGACAGTTTATGTGCATCAGGATGAATTTGAAGAGAAGGAGCAGCAGGTGATCGCAGGCATTCACAGAGCCGTACAGCCTGACTTTGTGGAAATGGAATCAGACCTTGCTCTGATCGCTGTCGTGGGACGGGGAATGAAATCTCAGAGGGGAACTGCAGGCCGAGTATTTGCAGCCCTGGCTCATGCTCACGTAAACGTAAAAATGATCGATCAGGGATCCAGTGAGCTGAATATTATCATAGGCGTTGAGAACCGCGATTTTGAGACTGCTGTAAAAGCGATCTATGATATCTTTGTGGAAACACAGCTTTAAAATGAAATAATTATGTAATAAAAAATTCCAGATTTGTTCTGGATTTTTTAGTTCATCCCGTTTTATTGGATTGACACAAACGTCTGTTTGGATTAAAATAATCACAAACAAATGTTTGGGAGGCCCATATGGTTATTCAGGAGTCAATGACAGTAATGGAAAAGCTGGGAATACTGGCAGATGCAGCGAAATATGATGTTGCCTGTACCTCCAGCGGAACTGCAAGAAAAGGGGACGGGACAGGGATCGGAAACAGCATTTCAGCAGGCATCTGCCACAGCTTTGCAGGAGACGGAAGGTGCATCAGCCTTCTGAAAGTCCTTTATACCAACGAGTGTGTATTTGACTGTAAATACTGCGTGAACCGCGCTTCCAATGATGTGGTGCGGGCAAGCTTTACCCCGGAAGAAATCAGCAGGCTCACCATAGAATTTTACAGAAGAAATTATATTGAGGTCTGTTTTTAAGCTCCGGAGTAAAGGGTTCTCCGGATGCTACAATGGAAGAGCTGATTCGCTCTGTGGAAATTTTAAGGAAACAATATCATTTTCAGGGGTATATTCACCTGAAAGCAATTCCGGGGGCTTCACCGGAGCTGATCCAAAAAGCAGGTTATCTGGCGGACCGTATGAGTGTGAACCTGGAACTTCCTACTGCAGAGGGACTGAAAAAGCTGGCTCCCCATAAAAGCAGGACTACGATTCTCCGTCCCATGAAACAGATCCGGAACAGAAGGGAAGAAAACAGACAGGAGCTGGTGCTTTACCGGCATGCTCCGGAATTTGTGCCTGCCGGGCAGAGCGCTCAGATGATCGTAGGGGCAGCAGGAGAAAGTGACTACCAGATCGTCTCTGTGGCAGAGGCGCTGTACAGGCAGTTTTCTCTGAAGCGTGTATTTTATTCTGCTTTTGTATCTGTGAATGAAGATAAAGATCTTCCTGTTCTTCCACAGGGGCCGCTGCTTTTAAGAGAACACCGGCTGTATCAGGCAGACTGGCTCCTCAGGTTTTATGGCTTCCGGGCAGAAGAGCTTTTGTCAGAAAAGCATCCGAACTTTAATCTGTTCCTGGATCCCAAATGCGACTGGGCCATCAGTCATCTGGAATGTTTTCCTGTGGAGATCAACCGGGCAGATTACCGGACGCTTCTCCGGGTTCCCGGAATCGGCGAGAAATCTGCCAGAAGGATTCTGGGAGCAAGGAGATATCATACGCTGGATTTTTCTGATTTGAAAAAGATCGGAGTGGTGCTGAAGAGGGCAGTATATTTTATTACCTGCAATGGAAGGCAGATGTATCCGGTAAAGCTGGATGAGGATTATATAGTAAGAAATATTCTGGAAACAGGAACCGGAAAATATCCTGCAGATACGGGGATTACCTACAGACAGCTGTCGCTGTTTGACGCAGATCTGGCTGTTCCGGGAATGGAAGGGGTGAGCGTTTGTGGAATATAAAAAGAAAATGCTGATCTGTGACGATACGATGGAAGGAATCTTTACGGCTGTTTATGACGGCTGGCGCTGGGGAAACAGAGGATTTTCCGTGGGGATTGCTGTCAGAGAGCCGGATTATCCGGAGCTTTTTACGGAAAACCTGGAGATCATCTCAGATTCCGTCAAGGCATTTAAGGTTGCCAGAACGATAAAAAACAGGCTTGGCGGACAGGTTTATGAAGCAGTGTGCTATGCTGCGGCATCTGTTCATCCGGAAAAGGGAACGGCAATTTTTTATTTGCTTCGCAGAGCGCTGGAAAAGGGAAGGATTGATACGCGGGTACTGGAACTTCTGGCGCCCCATTTTTCAGATCGTTTTCCAAATGAAAACTGGATGATCTATGACAAAAAAAGGCAGAAGGTTCTGGCTCATGAGCAGGGCGGAGAATGTACGGTTTATATACAGGCAGTATTAAATACACAAGAGACGGATCCGGTGCAGTCAGATGAGTATGAGAATCTCTGGAAGGCCTTCTGCAGCCATATTACCATACCGGAAAGGAAAAATCCCGGTCTTCAGAGGCAGTTTGTTCCATTAAAATTTCGTTCAAATATGCCGGAATTCAGCTAGAAAAGTACTGAAAAATAATAAAACACATGAAAAATTGTATAATAAGTCGAAAAATATGAAGAAAATTTGAAGTCTGTTGACAAATACTTTACAGAGTGACAAAATATCGCCTAGTGCAGAAAACATTAGGAGGATGAGACAAATGAAAGAACATCAGATTATGTTAAATGCCACAGAGGATGTAAAGGAATTCGTTAATGCGGCAAGTAAATGTGATTTTGACATTGATATTTCATATAACAGGATTATAATTGACGCAAAATCCCTTCTGGGAATTCTCAGTATGGATCTGACCAGAAAGCTCACTGTCAGATGCTATGGGGAAAACACTCATTTCAATGAAGTCATTGCAAAATTTGCAGTTGCATAAACGATTACAAGTGTCAAAGGCGCATAACCTGGAAACAGGTATGCGCCTTTTCAGAAGTGGAAGAACTTATATTTATTAATGGGAGATTTTGGGGGAAGTAGAAAAATAATGGAAAAGAAAGTAGTCCGCATTTCTGTCCGTAATCTTGTGGAATTTATTCTGCGAAGCGGAGATCTGGACAGCGGAAGCGGCGTACAGGATAAGGAGGCAATGCAGAAGGGCAGCCGTATCCACCGCAAAATTCAAAAGCAGATGGGAAGCAGCTACCGGCCTGAGGTTTCTCTGAAGCAGGACACAGAATATGAGGATCTGATCCTTCGGGTAGAGGGAAGAGCGGACGGTATTTTTACAGAAGAAGAAACCGTGTGTATTGATGAGATCAAAGGCGTTTACAAAAAACTGGAGCATCTGGAAAGCCCTGTGGAGGTTCACAGGGCTCAGGCCATGTGTTATGCCTGGATCTATATGCTTCAGAACGATCTGGAAAAAATAGACGTTCAGATGACGTATGCCCATCTGGATACAGAAGAAATCCGACGGTTCCGGGAATCTTTTTCCAGAGAAGAGCTGGAAGCCTGGTATCAGAAACTTACAGGAGAATATCATAAATGGGTATCCTTCAGGCTGAAATGGCAGGAAAAAAGAAACGCCTCCATGAAAAATCTGGAATTCCCCTTTCCTTACCGCAAAGGCCAGAGAGAAATGGTTGCCGGCGTTTATCATGCTGTTTCCAGCAAAAAACAGATTTTTGTACAGGCGCCTACAGGAGTGGGAAAAACCATGTCCTCTGTATTTCCTTCTGTGCGGGCAATTGGAGAGGGAAAAGGGGAGCTGCTCTTTTATCTTACGGCAAAAACTATTACCAGAACCGTTGCTCAGGATGCCTTTGAGATTCTGAGGACAAAAGGCCTTCTTTTTCAGACGGTGACCATCACTGCAAAGGAAAAGCTGTGTTTTTGCGAAAAAACCGAGTGTACGCCTGAGAAATGTCCCTGGGCAAAAGGTCATTTTGACAGAGTGAATGATGCGGTTTATGAACTGTGGACTGCCGAACAGTCCTTCAGCCGCGAAAAGATCCTGGAACAGGCAGAAAAGTGGAAGGTGTGCCCTTTTGAGATGTGCCTGGATCTCAGCTCCTGGGTGGATGGGGTCATCTGCGAC
>ENA-OPYY01000023-OPYY01000023.1-human-gut-metagenome-genome-assembly--contig:-NODE-23-length-69813-cov-3.258789_pt1 | contig 69813 bp, 61 predicted proteins | sample MGYA00242472_ERZ504481 | MGnify/ENA primary metagenome ERZ504481 (study PRJEB26092, sample SAMD00036265) | human gut metagenome | host: Homo sapiens | study: EMG produced TPA metagenomics assembly of...
CCCGATTGAGCCAAAGGCTCAAGAGGTTGTTCCACTCAAGATAACTACTAGCTATCTCTCGTTTTACTGTTGTTGGTTCATCGAACCGTTCTTTGAATGTATAAAAGAATTTTCGAGAATCGTATGTGTCTCACTGTTTAGTTATCAAGGTTCTTTATTTTCTGTCTCTCAGACAGCTCATTTAGTTTATCACATCTTTTTTTGTTTGTCAAGAACTTTTTTCAAGTTTTTTCAAACTTTTTCGATGTTCTTTTAAGTAATTCGCTCTCTCGCTGACAGCTTGTTTACTTTACCACATCTTCAAGCGGTTGTCAACAAGTTTTTTTAATTTTTTGAAGTTTTTTATTTCTTCAAAAAATCAAACGGAGAAGGAGGGATTTGAACCCTCGCGCCGGTTACCCGACCTATACCCTTAGCAGGGGCACCTCTTCGGCCTCTTGAGTACTTCTCCAGACTCCGAACTCATAATTTCTTATGCAATTTGAAGGCATTTATATCTGAAATGCATTGTTAATTATACAGAAGGTATTTCATATTGTCAACCTGTTTTTTATAAAAAATTCAAATTATTTTGTATTATTTTATTCAGAGATCCTATTCCACACTTTACTTTTCTATTCTTTTTCCATGATTACCATACTTACCTCTCTACTTTTCTCCTTTCCTGTGATAAAATATATCCATGCAGAAACCTTATTTACTGCGTCCACACCCACGTTTTCCTGTTATATTTTGTTTCTGCTATATTATTTATTCGGAGGTTTCCCATGAAAAGCTCTTATGCAACTGATTCCATTTTCCTAAAAAGAACTTTGATTTTCAGACGTTCCTCTCGTTACCTGCTTGGAGCACTTTATACCATATGTATTATGCTTTTCAGCGCAGGCTCTTCTCCTGTTGTCAACAGCATGGGCACAGACAGCTCCGTCTTTTTTACAATAGGGCGCAGTATGCTGTCAGGTAAAGTCCCATATCGTGATCTCTTTGATCACAAAGGATGGTATGTCTATTTCTTTAATTATCTCGGAGCCTGTCTCAGTTCCAAAACAACGATTGGGCTTTTTATTATTGAATGCGCATTTATGATCATCAATGTAATTCTTTTATTTAAAATTACAGACTTAATTTCAGGAAACCGGGTTTCCGAAATATGCAAAAGCCTTTCTGTGGGCCTCATGCTTTTTCTTATACTTAATTTTTTCACCTACCAGGGAGGGAATTTCGTTGAGACCTATGGACTGACTTTTCAGTTTCTGTCTGTTTTTCTTATTATCAAATATTATAAAAGAAAGGTTATTGATCATCCTCCGCTTTTCATGTTTTTTCATGGAATATGTGCCGGAATTGCTCTGAGTCTTCGGCTTAATATGGCTGCAATGTGGGGAGGAATTGCCATTGTCCTCCTTCTAAGACTGATTTTTTATAAAAAGTATAAATCCATTCTTCTGAATGCAGTTTCCGGAAGTCTCGGAGTATGTACAGGAATTCTGCCAGTCATTATTTATTGCCTGAATACCCACAGTCTGAAGCCAATGATACAGCAGTCTTTGTTTTTTAATCTGCAGTATTCCTCAAACGGTTCTTCTGTCGAAAATTTTTTTCAGCTTTTTACAAATATCAGAGGTTTCTGTATGCTTCTTGGATGTCTTATCTCTCTGATCATTGTAATAAGATCCGCACAGTTTTCACGAAGCTTCCGGGCAATGTATGCTGTATCCCTGCTGCTCTCTGCATTTTCTGTTTCTCTGTCCGGCAGAAACTACGGGCATTACTATGAATATCTGATTCCTTTTTTTCTGCCCGCCGTCTTATTTTTAACGGAAAAGGCCGCTTTATTTTCAGAGAAACTGTTTTGTCACAGGAAGCTTCTCATCGCAGGACTTTTTACTTTTACAGTCTGTGTCAACCTCCAGATGCCTGTAAAGCTTTTTTCTCTGACAAACATACCAAAGATTTCGCAGACTGCAGACAACATGGCAGACATTTATCATAAATATTATTCTGACAGAAAAACAGTACTTACAGTTAATAACAAATCTATGTTTTATAATAAATTTAATGTAATTCCGGAAGATAAGTTTTTTTACATCCCTGCTATCAGCTACCAGACCTTTCCGGACGCAGTCAACGCACAGGTGCAATCTATACTGAGCGGCAAAAACGATATCATCATTCTTTCTTACCAGAATGCTGAAAAAAAGCAGATTTTCCCCTACGGAATAAAAAACCGGGAAATTCTTCAATATCTGTCAGATCATTACCAAATGATATATGAACAAAATCATATTCAAATGTATATAAAACAGAACTTTGCTATAAATGAACAAGCATCGAATTCTGCACAATAGGATCCATGATATACGAACATAAAAGAAATTTAAGCTCTATATGTGAATCTTATAAAGACAGATCCGTGAGAATTTTGTATACTTTTTCAAATTTTCTCATTTACAGAACCATACCTAAAACTATCAAAGGAGACATCTATTTATGGATAAATTATATATTGTAATTCCCGCCTACAACGAAGAGGTCAACATTCAAAAAACCATTCAGCAATGGTATCCCATTATTGAAAAACACAACGGCGGCGGAGCCTCAAAAATGGTTGTTGTCAACGACGGAAGCACTGACGACACCTGGAAGATTCTGTGCAGACTTTCAGAATCCATGCCCCTTCTGAAACCTCTGACAAAGAAAAACGGAGGACACGGTTCTTCGGTTCTTTACGGATATAACTATGCTGTGGAAATGGGCGCTGACTATGTTTTTCAGACTGACGCGGATGGGCAGACGGACCCCGGTGAATTTGAAGAATTCTGGAATCTGAGAAAAGATTACGATGCAGTAATCGGCAAACGAACAATCAGGGGCGATGGAAAAGCCCGTAAATTTGTGGAAAACACTGTCTGTTTACTGCTTCGGATTATTTTTGGAGTAAAAGTCCCTGATGCAAACGCCCCCTTTCGGCTTATGAAATCCGGACTGGTTAAGAAATATATAAAAAAGCTTCCCAAAAATTATAATCTCCCCAACATTATGATGACTACATATTTTGCCTACTATCATGAAAAATTATGCTTCCGGGAATTTCTTTTAAACCCAGACAGGGAGGCGTAAATTCTATTAACATAAAAAAATTATAAAAATCGGCTGGAATGCTCTCAGAGATTTCCGAAAGCTGAAAAAACAAATGTAAACATTTACAAGACCAAAACAATGCCGAAGCTCCCAAAACTGTTCATACATCTAAGTTCTTCTGATGTCCAAAAAGGTGACATCCCCCCTCTTGCAGGAGAAATGTCACCTTTTTTCATTTGTATTTTCAACAAGGCAACAGCTTTACACTTCATCTGTTTTCAGAAACTATTTTCTTCGTCTCTTTACATAATTTCCTGTTATACAACATATCACTGCCCCCAGTATACCAATGACAGAAATGATTGCACCTGTGCAAATAAACGGATTGGAATAATGAAGTTCTATCTCATGTTTTCCCTCTTCTAACGGCAATGCCATATACATTATATTGGCCTGCATAAGTTCAGCCTTTTTTCCATCTACAACAGCAGTCCAGCCTTTGTCAAAAGGTACAGCCAGACATACCAGACGCGGCTCTTCTAACTCCAGAGAAGCTTTTACCTCATTCCCATCTGCACAGACCCATCCATCAACACCCTTCTCTGAGTTTTCTGCATTTTTTATTATTTTCTCCACAGGCTGAACAACAACTCTGATATTTTTAAAGCGATAGGTTCCGGTATACGGAAACTTTATCTCTATTTCTTTTTTTCCAAGCTCATTCATCTCTAAATTACACAGAAAATTATTTTTTCCATTATTTTCCGCGAATTCGTTTGCATTATTAAAAACTATTTTCTTTTTTATTTTGTTCTGAGTAATATTAATTGTAATTTTGGATTTCGTTCTGGAAATACCACTGGAAGCTTCGTCCTCATACTCAAGCCCCTCAAAAATTAAATATACTTCACCCTCGTACTGAATATCTGTCTGAATGTTCAGCGTTGCCCCTCGTTCCTGTACTTGGATCATGTTTTCTTCTAATTTGATTTTTCCTCTGGAAGTCCATATTGTTTCCGGTTCTTTCGCATCATTTGAAACAATATACTCTTTATCCCAATCACCAATATCTTTATCCCGCTCCAATACTACCGCTTCCATCAGGGCCTGCTGCTTTTGTTCTATATTTAACTGTTCAAATTCATTTCTGCCAATATATTTATCGTATGCAAATACAAACGGTAGTTTCTTTCCACTTTCCCATATAATAAATTCTTTTTCGCCTGCTACATAATTTTTCTTTTCCTGATAAGCACCAGGTCCCTTCCTTTCTTTTGGAGTGACAAAATATTTTACTCCTCCCAGAATCTCCAACGCACTTCTTTTATCTGCCCCACGATAACTTTGCTCCTGGGTATTATTCCAGTATAATGAACTTTGATATTCTGCCACATATGGATTCGCCATGCTGAAATAAAAAGATGTCCCATACAGTCCTGTCTGTAATGTGGAGTTTTTTATTTCTCCAGTTTCTTCCTCATCATAACGCCAGGAATTTTTTTCCTCTGAAAATTCCCCCAGTTCTGCAGAAGGAATATTTTCCAATTGTCTTTGCGCACTCCCCTGTTGGATAAATCTATTTGCATCAGCTTCTCTCGTCCTGACATCAAGCGCATTAATGAGAACACACCCAACATTCATGCACATAACAAAAGTAAAAAAAATTTTACCTGGATTTTTTTGCTTCTTACTCATACAAAGCACAGCCACAAACAGTATCAGCAAAAACAAAAGAATTGTCATAACCTTAAGCTTAGTTTCTTCGCCTACCAGATATTTTCCCGCTATTCCTGCCATACATGCCAGAAGCTCAAGTACAGTAAACACAATCAAAATTATTTTTTGTCTGATGCAAAGCTTTAGGAATACCGGATACATCTTTACTACTATGTACGCCACAAGCATCGTATATCCAAATGCCCATCTGTTTGTCACATAAGACATACCATTAAATACATGAGCTATAAAAGGAATACACAAAAATCCTGTAAGTAAAACAAATCCTGTTTTTAAAAGCTTTTCCCCTTTAGTTGCAAACAACAGAATCACAGCCGGAAAAGCAATAACCGTATACCCAAGAAAAGTCTGGTGTCCCGGACTGTCCATACTGATAAATCCGGAAAAAAAGCGTGCATAATATTTAATCCCATATAACAAAGGTACTGTAGTTTCATTAGACATCCTTCCTGTCTGGAACAGAAGCCCCAGAGAAGGCAATAGAAAAACCCCGGCTGCACATATAGCCAAAATCGTATACAGTCCAAATTTCAACAAAAGTCGAAACACTGTTTTCCATTGAATGGAATGATAAAAACCAAAATATTGAAAAACCGCATAGATTACTGTCAAAATTCCCAGCATATAAAAGAAATAGAAATTGCTGCACGCACTAATAATCAGGGCAACAATATATATCCCCGGTCCTTTTTTACGATAAATCCTGTCTACGCCTAAAAGAATCAACGGAAAATATATCAATGGATTTAAAAAAAATGGATGTTTGCAGAAAAAATACAGCACGTATTCCGAAAAAAGATAAATCGGCACTCCAGCCAGAACCGCAGATGATCTGTTTCCACGGCTTCTGGCAAAGACAGAAAAAGTAATTCCGGCAAGATAGATTCTAAGAATTACAAGAACATGAAATAAGATTTCCGTATGCTCTTTAGGCACAAATACAGCCAAAAGATTCAGCGGGTCTCCAATAACATAATAATGTAATGTATTTAAAACATCAGCTCCATATCCAATAGAAAAATCGTAAGTGGGAATGATAATACTATGCTTTTCAAATAAATTCCATAAAATATCCCGTAAATATTCACCATAATAAGCCAGCGCATTATAGTGCTGGCTTATTCCATCAACTGACCATATAAATGTTGATTTATTATAAATAAAATATAATGACGTACATATCATACAAATCGTAAATAAGACTGTATACCCGCCATAAAACTTAAATCTCTCTATATTTTTTGTTTTTTTCATTTTCATACTACTCCAGCCATCATTTCAGTCCCATCCGCCGTTTGCTTTTATTGTTTCTTCTATTCTTCGCTTTACTTCTGCTGCAATTTCTGTTGATTTCATATCCTTATATTCTTCATATTCCATCGGTTTCAGAAAATGCACCTGTACTGTGACGGGCGCTGCCGATCCCGTATCAAAGGATTTATAAGAATCAATCAGGGCAACAGGAATAATGGGACACTTCGCCTTAATTGCTGCCTTAAAGCTTCCTCCCTTAAACTCCTGGGGATGATTTCCCTGCTTACTCCTTGTTCCTTCCGGAAAGATCAGATAATTACGGCCATTTTTTACTTCTCTGGTCACATTGATAATGACCTGCATGGACTGTCTGATATCCTCTCTGTCGATCAAAAAGGCTTTCATACAGGCAAATACCTGCTTTAAAAACGGAACTTCCCCTACTTCTTTTTTTGCAACCACAGAAAAGGGAACCGGACACGGCGCCATGATTGCAAGAACATCATACATGCCCTGATGATTGGGATAAAAAATAAACCCGCTTTCCTCAGGAATATTCTCCACGCCATGGGCATCAATGGTAATATTTCCGCCTTTATTCGCACGTCTGTCAATCATTTTAAGAAGGGCATACCGTTCCCCTTCTGTATAATTGTCTACATGAGACGCATACCAGCACAGCTTAAACCATGCCATTGGAATAAACGGCAGATTGCGCAGCACCATCATTATAATTCTTTTCATTTCAACAGCTTTCCTCCACTACAGAAATATTAATTCAGTTTTGTAGCCAGTTTTTCCTCATATCCCGGATTCTTTTTTGAAAAAGTATCATATGCTGTCACATATTCCTTATAAGGATCTGTTTCCATAAATGACGCATATCTGGCAGCCGCTTCTTTTTTCATATCGTCTGTAATATCAGAAGGTGTAAGAATGCTGTACTTTCCCTTTTCATTCTGCTGGGTCATATAAGTACTGATACAGGGATAGGACTGTCCATCCTCCAGAATCAGACTGTATGTGATATAGACATAAGCATTCTTGCCATTTTTGTAAATTGTATCACAGGCATTTATTTCTGCTTTTTTTGGCTTATGTACTTCAAAGTATTTAATTGTGGCAGAGATTTCTTTTTCAAGATTTTTATCTGCTTTTTTTACTCCATAGCATTTTTTAATCTTCCGTTCATCTCCGTCCACATAGGATTTGACCAGAGTTTTTACCACCTTCTCAGGCGTCTTATTGCTGACCCCGCAGCTTTTTACCGCAAAAACAAGAACGATCACCAGGACCGCCAGTACTGCGGCCCCTGCAATCATTTTTATATTGATATTCGTTTTCTTTCTTCTGGAAGAAGCTGAGGATTTCCTTTTTCTGGAATTTTTGCCTGCAGGTCTGCGTTTTTTGTTGTTAGAAGACTTTACCTGTTGTACCATAACTGCTCTTTACCTCTTTATTCCTCTGTACCTGTCTCCTGGTTTTCTGTTTCAACTGCTTCTGACTGTCCGCCGTCTGCTTTATCCAGAACTTTTTCTTCTTCCTTTTCTCTGACTTTTGCAAAGCTTGCCACTGTCACACCGTCAGAAAGATTAATCAGTTTTACTCCTGATGTGATTCTTCCAAGAATAGAAATATCAGAACACTGCAGACGGATAATAATACCCTCTGTTGTGATCATCATAATCTCGTTTTCTTCATTAACAGCTTTTGCTCCGATCACATTTCCTGTTTTTTCAGTGATCTTATAGCATTTTACACCCTTGCCGCCTCTGTTCTGGCAGGTGAATTCACTGATGGAGGTACGTTTGCCCATACCGTTCTCAGATACAACCAGCAGATAATATCCCTGAGAATTCAGCTGCATACCAACAACCTCATCGCCATCCATAAGATTGATTCCTCTTACACCCATGGAAACACGGCCTGTTGTTCTCACATCTGTTTCTTTAAAGCGAATGCACTGACCGTCCTTGGTAACAAGGATAATATCTTTTTTATTGTTTGTTACCTTTACTTCAATCAGCTCGTCATCATCACGCAGTGAAATTGCCGCAAGGCCAATTTTACGTACATTTGCATAATCCCGGATCGGAGTTTTCTTCACCAGACCCTTACGGGTAGCCATCATCAGATACTGATCCTCTTCAAACTTGTTGATAGGAATAACCGCAGTAATCCGCTCTCCCGGCATAAGCTGAAGGAGATTGATGATTGCCGTGCCCCTGGCAGTTCTGCTGGCCTCCGGAATTTCATAGGCCTTCAGACGGTAAACACGTCCTGTATTGGTAAAAAACATCACATAATGATGAGTGGTTGTCATCATCAGTTCTTCAATATAGTCATCATCAAGAGTCTGCATGCCCTTAATTCCCTTGCCGCCTCTGTTCTGGCTACGGAAATTATCCACTGTCATACGCTTGATATAACCCAGTTTTGTCATAGTGATCACAGTATTTTCTCGGGGAATCATGTCCTCCATGGAAATATCAAAGGCATCAAAACCAATAGAGGTTCTTCTGTCATCACCATATTTATCGGAAATCTCCAGCATTTCCTCACGGATCACGCGAAGAAGAAGATTTCTGTCTTCAAGAATTGCCTTTAATTTGCGGATTTTTTCCATTAATTCTGCGTATTCTGTTTCCAGTTTCTCTCTTTCCAGACCGGTAAGCGCACGAAGACGCATATCAACAATAGCCTGAGCCTGTACGTCTGTCAGCTCAAAACGATCCATCAGCTCCTGTCTGGCAATCTGAACGCTTCTGGAACCACGAATGATACGGATCACTTCATCAATATTATCAAGGGCTTTCAGAAGTCCCTCTAAAATATGAGCTCTTTCCTGCGCCTTATTCAGGTCGTACTGAGTTCTTCTTGTTACAACATCCTCCTGATGAGCCAGATAGTATTTCAGCATATCGTGGAGATTGAGAACCTTTGGCTCAAGACTTCCATTGGTTGAAACAAGGCAGAGCATGATCACTCCAAAGGTATCCTGAAGCTGTGTATGCTTATACAGCTGATTCAGAACTACATTTGCATTGGCATCTTTGCGCAGATCTATACAGATACGCATTCCTTCACGGCTGGAATGATCGTTCAGGTCTGTAATTCCGTCGATTTTTTTGTCACGGACAAGCTCTGCGATCTTTTCTATCAGGCGGGCCTTATTTACCAGATACGGAAGTTCTGTAACAATAATGCGGGACTTTCCATTAGGAAGAGTTTCAATATTTGTCACTGCGCGGACACGGATTTTGCCGCGGCCTGTACGATAAGCCTCCTCAATTCCTCTTGTTCCGAGAATCGTTGCTCCAGTAGGAAAATCCGGTCCTTTTACAATTTCAAGAATCTCCTCAATACTTGTATCACGCTGCTCCTCAATGATATTATCAATGATCTTTACCACAGCCTGAATAACCTCCCTGAGATTATGGGGAGGAATATTCGTTGCCATACCTACGGCAATTCCCGAGGTACCGTTTACAAGAAGATTTGGATAGCGGGACGGAAGCACTACCGGCTCCCTTTCTGTTTCATCAAAGTTAGGCTGAAAATCAACTGTATTTTTGTTGATATCTGCCAGCATTTCCATGGAAATCTTGCTGAGACGTGCCTCGGTGTATCGCATGGCAGCCGCGCCGTCGCCATCCACAGAACCAAAGTTCCATGTCCGTCAACCAGAGGATATCTGGTTGACCAGTCCTGCGCCATATTTACCAGAGCGCCGTAAATAGAGCTGTCTCCATGAGGGTGATATTTACCCATGGTATCACCGACAATACGCGCACATTTACGGTGCGGCTTGTCAGGACCGTTGTTCAGCTCTATCATTGAATACAGAACTCGTCTCTGTACCGGTTTCAGTCCGTCCCGGACATCCGGCAGCGCTCGTGAGGCGATTACACTCATGGCATAATCTATATAAGATTTTTCCATGGTCTTCTGCAGATCCACCTCATGCACTTTATCAAAAATATTGTCTTCCATTTTTTATTCTCCTAGATATCCAGATTTTCTACAAATCTTGCGTTCTCTTCGATAAATTCACGTCTTGGCTCTACCTTATCTCCCATCAGAGTTGTAAAAGTAAGGTCAATCTCTGAGGTTGCGGATTCATCCATTGTTACTCTCAGAAGGATTCTCTTTTCAGGATCCATAGTTGTCTCCCAAAGCTGGTCCGCATCCATTTCACCAAGACCTTTGTAACGCTGGATCTTATTATTATTGTCGCGGCCTATTTCCTCCAGAATACGGTTCAGCTCCGCATCATCATAGGCATACCATACCTTTTTATTTTTTTCGATTTTATAAAGAGGCGGCTGCGCCAGATAAACATATCCCTGTTTAATAAGCTCAGGCATAAAACGATACAGGAACGTAAGAAGAAGGGTTGCAATATGCGCGCCATCTACATCGGCATCTGTCATGATGATGATCTTGTGATAACGAAGCTTACTGATATCAAAATCTTCGTGAATTCCTGTTCCAAAAGCTGTGATCATAGCCTTGATCTCTTTATTTCCGTAAATTTTATCTAAGCGGGCTTTTTCAACATTGAGAATTTTTCCTCTGAGGGGAAGGATTGCCTGTGTTGCACGGTTTCTGGCTGTTTTTGCAGAACCACCCGCAGAATCTCCCTCTACAATATAGATCTCACAGTTTTTCGGATCCTTATCTGAACAGTCTGCCAGCTTGCCGGGAAGCGCCATACCGTCAAGGGCTGATTTTCTTCTGGTAAGATCTCTGGCTTTTCTGGCTGCCTCACGGGCTCTCTGAGCAAGAACAGACTTTTCCACTGTCGCTTTTGCCACAGTTGGATTCTGCTCCAGAAAAATCTCCAGCTGTCTGCTGACAATAGAATCAACAGCGCCTCTGGCCTCACTGTTGCCCAGCTTCTGTTTCGTCTGTCCCTCAAACTGAGGCTCCTCGATTTTTACACTGACAATAGCAGTCAGACCCTCACGGATATCATCACCGCTTAAGTTTGGCTCGCTGTCTTTCAGAAGCTTGTTTTTTCGGGCATAATCGTTAAATGTCTTTGTCAGAGCATTACGGAAGCCCACGATATGAGTTCCGCCCTCCGGAGTATTGATATTATTTACGAAACCATAGGTATTTTCTGTATAGGAATCATTGTGCTGCATGGCAACCTCTACCACAACGCCGTCTTTCTCACCTTCACAATATACAACCTCAGGATAAAGAGCTTCCTTGCTTCTGTTCAGATAAGTAACAAACTCCTGAATTCCTCCCTCATAGTGGAAAGATTTTTCTTTTTTTGACTCTTCTCTGTCGTCTCTGAGAACGATCTTCAGCCCTTTTGTAAGAAAAGCCATCTCACGAAGGCGCTGCTTGAGAATATCGTAATCATAAACAGTTTCTTCAAAAATTTCTTTATCAGGTAAAAAGGTTACGGTTGTTCCTGTATATTCAGGAGAGCAGTCTCCCACAACTTTCAGAGGATACATGGTGTGTCCTCTTTCATATCTCTGTTTGTATTCTTTTCCCTCTTTAAAAATAGAAACCTCAAGCCATTCAGAAAGCGCGTTTACAACAGATGCTCCAACTCCGTGAAGTCCTCCTGATACCTTATATCCTCCGCCGCCGAATTTACCGCCTGCATGAAGGATAGTAAATACCACCTCAACTGCAGGAATTCCCGCTTTATGGTTGATTCCTACCGGAATACCTCTTCCGTTATCTACAACTGTAATTGAATTATCAGGATTGATCGTCACCTGAATTTCCGTACAAAATCCTGCCAGCGCTTCATCCACCGCATTATCCACGATTTCATATACAAGATGATGCAGGCCCCTGCTTGACGTACTTCCAATGTACATTCCCGGTCTTTTTCTTACAGCTTCCAGTCCTTCCAGAATCTGAATCTGATCCGCTCCGTACTCTGTATTCTCTCCGCCCATTTGCGTCCTCCTGTCATTCTATATTTATGGCATCAACAGGCATACAGAAATCCTGCACCCACTGATAAATAGACATAGTAATACTAATTTATTATAACACAAAATGGGGGTGCTTTCCATTAAATTTGCGCAAAACGCTGAAAAAAGCTATATCTTTCAGTGAACCACTCCCCAAATGCAGAGTAAATATTCTCAACACATCTGAGAGAATTCACATAAGACATAGCTCTGTTTTTATAAATCCATATTCAAGCTCAAAATCCTGTTTTTCTGTTTAAAATTCTATTAATTTACACCTTTTCTGAAAGCAATCCAAACTCCTTCAGTAATTTCTTTTGATAATTTCTGTCCTCTGATGCCCTTTTTACATCATCAATCCGTCCTTCCTCCAAAAGTATAGATGTCAACTTGTTTATTTGTACAGCATTCTCTTCTATTTTTTGTGCCGTTTCTTCATCTCTTGCCTTCTGGGCCTCATCCATAAGCTTCTGAACCCGGTCAGGCATAATTTCCATAAATAACTCTTCTAATGCTTCACACATAAGCACATCTCCCTCTTTAAATTTGTCTTTATTGGCTTTTACTATCATGTTCATGGCAGAACGATACAAAGTGTTATCCAGATTTCCGTTATACTCTCCTAAAATTTGACGAATCATATTTTCATTATCCAGATGATTTGTCAGACTTCGAAGCCAAAGATTTCTGTTCGGATCCAGTTCTGATATAACAATAAGCTGAACAGGAATCACATCACCATTTACATAATAAATTCCAGATTCAATTTTCTGAATTCTATATTTCCTTTCAAGTTTTAAATGATTCATCAGTTTTCTGGGATATTTACTACATACCAGAGAGATTGTCAAATCCTGAATCTGAATCATATTTACTGCTCTGGCATCAGCTTTATAAAAACAGGCATACCCATAAACTTTATAAAAATCATCAATGCTAAGATAGTCATCTGGACTCTTGTATTCAATAATATTATGCTTTCGAAAAATTCTTCCGATATTTTTATGTATCATTTTCCCATCTTCTTTTTTAATTACCAGAACATCTATTTCCATAGGTTTTGTTCCCAGTTGATGCTCATTCTCAAAAATCAGACTGTCTGCATCTTCCTGCAGTTCAATCTGAATATCTGCAAAAAATGCAGGGTGCCACTGCAAAACTGTTTTATCTTGCTTTCTGGCATTCTCTCTGTCCTTATTCATATAGAACCTCCTTATGATCTCTCAGGAGTTTCCCCCGATATAAACTCCTGCCTTTGTAATGGGTAGTAAAGCAAGAATTTTCCGGAAAGACAGATCTGTCATCTGCTATATGAAATGTAATTAAGAATAAAAAGAAAATGTTGCTCTGTTTTTATCTTAGCATTATAAAAATCAATCTGCAACAGAAGAATTTGCTATATTTTGTCAATTTTATATCTCAATTTCACTGTTTTCCTGTAAACAAAAAGAATGCCGTACTATGATAAAATCATTCATACAGCATTCCCTTTCATATTTATGTTTTTATTCAATAATAAATAGCTTCTATTTCTCTCCATTTACCAGATACTGATAAATCTCTCTCTTACTTACTCCCCGGTCCTTTGCCACCTGCTTCATGGCATCTTTCCGTGAAAGCCCCTTGCTCTCATAAATCTCCATATGCTCCTCTATGGAAATCTCTTCCCAGGAGGCTGCTGCCTCTTCTTTCAGCTCCTGGCGGCTTTTGCCTTCAATTACAAGCACACACTCTCCAAGAGGCTTTTCGTTCTCATAATAGGCGATCAGCTGATCTATGGTTGTGTGAAAAGCAGTCTCATGCTTTTTGGTAAGCTCTCTGCAAAGTGTTATTCTTCTGTTTCCAAGGGTTTCTTTAAGATCCTTTAAAGTCTTCACCAGCTTATGGGGAGCCTCGTAAATAATAATGGTTCTTGTTTCATCCACAAGCTCCTGAAGCACCTCCCTGCGCTCTTTTTTGTCCATGGGAAGAAATGCCTCAAACGCAAATCTTCTTGTAGGAAGTCCGGACAGCGTAAGGGCTGTGATACAGGCAGCAGGTCCCGGAAGCGAAGTGACTTCAATTCCAGCTTCATAGCACATGGCCGCAAGCTCTTCTCCCGGATCTGAGATTCCGGGAGTTCCTGCGTCTGTAATAAGGGCAATATTCATTCCGCCCTGCATTTTTTCTATCAGAGTATGCGCCTTTTCAATTTTGTTATATTCATGGTAACTGGTCATAGGTGTTTTTATGTCAAAGTGATTCAGAAGCTTGATGCTGTTTCTGGTATCTTCCGCAGCAATCAGATCTACTTCCTTTAAGGTCCGGAGAACTCTGAGCGTAATATCCTCCAGGTTTCCGATCGGGGTTGCGCATAAATATAATTTTCCGCTCATATTCCTTCTCCGCTCCTTGTAATTTAAGATTTTATTTACAGTATCTGTAAATTTAAAAACTGTTTTATCCTTTTTTAATAAACATATAAATCATGAACTTTTAAATCCCTATCAAACTTACTGTCAGTTTGCGCTTAACTTCCCGACAAATTATTTTAATATTTAAAATAATTAGCCAGAAGTTAATAAATATCGTCATCTATACAAAACCGGATTTCTGTTTCGATTCTGGATTTACACCCCGGGACCGTAGATTTTCAGTATCTCTTCTGTATACACGCCCGGCTTCTCATAAACGATCAGAGGTTTTTCCACTGTGATCCTTGAATTGCCGCCTTTTAAGGCCTCAATAAGGACCATATTCGGTTCCCGGTCTTTAAAGGGATAAACAAGCTGCATTCTTTTTGGTTCCAGTTTATACCTGGTAAGCACCTGAAAAATTTCCACCAGCCGAAACGGCCGGTGTACCATATAAAAACGTCCTCTGTCCTTTAACACCTTTGCAGTCTGACTGACCACATCCTCCAGAGTGCAGAGGATTTCGTGTCTGGCAATCGCCTTTGCCATATAGGGATTCTGCAGTCCATGCTGTCCGATCATATAAGGCGGATTGCTTGTTACCGCATGAAAAGAAGCTGCTCCGAAAATTTCAGCAACCTCTTTAATATCACCGCAGACAATATCAATATCCTGTTCCAGACCGTTATAAGCTACGCTTCTCTGCGCCAGCTCCGCACATTCTTCCTGTATCTCCAAACCGGTAAAATGTCCTCCCGGTGTCTTTGCTTTCAGAAGAACAGGAATAATCCCTGTTCCGGTTCCCATATCCAGAACATGTTCATCATTTTTATTTTGCAAAACCAGAGAGCAGAACCGCATCCATTCCAAAACAGAATTTTTGCGGATTCTGAATCACATAATATCCATTTTGGAGATCATCTACGCGTTCCCCCGGCCTTACCAGACTGTCCCGCTGATTATTTTCCATGAGATTTTGAATCTCCTTCTTTATCTTCCAGCCGTTCCAGCTCTTTCATTTCCTTTTCAGAAATCTTTACTTTTTTCTTTCTGGGACGGAATTTCAGCTCTTCTACCGGATACTCCTGAATTTCTTTTTCATCATTGACTTCCACAATTACCTTTACCAGCTGTCTCAGTACATTGACGCTGTGAACAGTTCCCTGAAGTCCGTCCGGCAAGGTCACCATATCACCTGTTCCAGGAAGCTTTTTGTTCAGCTCCTCATAAGTTTCCTGTTCATTTTCAGGCAGCACATCAGTCTTCCGCATACTCCGGAAATCTTTGTCTGATTCAGAGAAAGATTCTGCTCTTTTGCCATCTTGATCGATACCGGTGCAAATTCAGAAAGATACGTATGACAGCACAGACATCTTCCGCAGATTCCGATTCCGCCCAGGATTTTTGTCTCATCACGGACGCCGATCTGGCGAAGTTCAATTCTTGTTTTAAAAATAGCTGCCAGATCTTTTACAAGCTGACGGAAATCAATTCTTCCGTCTGCAGTGAAATAAAACAGAACTTTGTTGTTATCAAAGGTATATTCTGCATCGATCAGTTTCATTTCCAGACCATGATCCCTGATTTTTTTCTGGCAGATTTTAAACGCTTCTTTTTCTTTCTGGCGATTCTGCTTCTCTCTTTCTTCATCTTCAGAAGTTGCCACGCGAAGGACTTCTTTCAGAGGATGGATCACCTCATCCTCTCCCACTTCTTTTGGCCCAAGCACTACTCTTCCGAACTCTATGCCTCTTGCAGTTTCAACGATCACATGATCGCCGATTTTCATTTTATATTCTTTTGGGTTAAAATAATATATTTTTCCGACATTCCGGAATCTGATACCTACTACTTTTGTCATTCTATCTCTCCCTGATCGTCAGGAACAACAGCTCAAGCGCAAGCTCAAAGTTTACGTTGGCACGGAGACGTACTTTTGTTTTTTCCAGTGCCTCCAGGATTTTTTCCAGATTCTCATAGGAGCGCTGACTGGCCTGTTCCTTGATATAATTAATTTCCTGCTTAAATACCAGATTATCAATCTCTCTGGTCGCCTTAAACATCAGGACATCTCTGAACCAGAACTGGAAAATATCCAGATAATCGTCGATACTTTGTTTTTCTCCGGATAAAAGTTTAATTTCATCCGCCAGCTCATAAACCTCCATAGAATTTGCATTTTTCAGGATTTTCAGAGCATTTTGTGTAATATTGGAAAATTCCTCCGAGGTAGCTGCTTCCTTTGCTTTTCCTATACTTCCCTGTGCAAAGCTTGCATCTATCTCCGCCTGATAATCCGGCACATGAAGACGTTCCATCAGATATTTTTTTACAAGGCTGTCATCCACAACCTTCAGATCCAGTCTGACGCAGCGTGACTGAATGGTCGGCAGCATTGCGTCTGCATTGCTTGTAAGCAGCATGATCACCGCATACTCAGGCGGCTCCTCAATTGTTTTTAAAAGAGCATTCTGGGCCTGTACTGTCATAAGCTCCGCATCCGGGATAATATAGATTTTATAAGGGCTGCAGTATGGTTTTACCGCTACATCATAAATCACCTGTTCTCTGATCTCATCAATACTGATTGTTCCCGGCTTTTCATGATTTACCATAATGATATCAGGATGATTCTTGCCCATAGCCTTTTTGCATGAGTCGCATTTCTGGCAGGGTTCTGTTCCGCCCTGCTCACACTGAAGAGTCATTGCATAGGTTGTTGCAAGAAGCTTTTTTCCTGATCCGGGTCTTCCGGTAAAAATATAAGAATGGGAAACTTTCCCTGTTTTCATTGCATTCTTTAAATGCCTGATAATTTCTTCATGTCCAATAATATTATTAAAACCAGCCATTCAGAATCACCTCACTTTTTCGCGTTTATCTTTATCCTGATAAATCACATTATATCATATTTTGTCTGTTAATAAAAAGTGTTTTTGCTTATGTCACAGATTTTATATATTTTATAATATTTCTGACACAATTATCCAGATCATCATTTTCGAACCGGATCCGGATACCTGCTGCAAGGATATTCTCCTCCGAAAAATCCTCCTGATCTGCCAGAAACCTGCGGCACATTTCTGCATACCTGGGATTTTCCTGCTGCTTCTCCCTGATAAGCGCCCTCTGAAGCCGTTCTCCGTCCTCTACCTGAATATATATCGGGCAGACTGTTTCCTCCCCGTAATATTCTTTCATTTTACGGTAGGATTCCAGAGTTCCGATCCCCAGATAATCTGTTCCCTGTGGATTGATCTGTCCGTCATCTGCAGTAAAATAAGTCCAGATTCCGTGAACCGTATGATAAGCTCTTGATTCAATCAGCCTGTTGGTTTTTCGGAATTCCTCCAGCTTATTCTCAATCTGTAAAATAATACTCTCTGCCGTTTTCTTCGCCTGCCCGTATGGGACGGGTGGTATAAAGCACCAGTCTTTTCAGTCCAAGGCTCTCGTCTTTGGAAAGAATGGAGTAAATCCTGTCCTTACCGGAAGCACTCTTTCCCATAATATAAAAAATCTTTCCCATTATTCCTGTATTTTAACCTTTCCCTCAGATTTTTTGGTACGATCTCTCTTGTATCTCTGGCAAGAACAAGAATCGTACTGTCTGACATATCACTGAGCCCCTGGAGCTCCAGTCCCTGCTCCAGATATCTTTTCATATTTTTTATCAGGAGTCCGGTAATCTGCTCCCCGGGTACAACAAGAGGGATTCCCGGAGGATAAAGGTACGCAAACTCCACAGATATTCTTCCAATGCTTTCTTCCAGAGTACATCTTTCACTTAAAGCATCCATAGCGCATGAAATTCTCATAAGGGAATTCAGCTCCGCACATCGGCACCTTTCTTTTTTAACAGCTTCCTCACTGTATTTTAACGAGTCCCGGCTGTCAATTTCTTCAACAGCTCTGCACAGTCTGTCAAATCCTTCTTCCGTATCGCCCACAGAAGTCAGGGCAATCACATAATTTTCTGCTTCCATTTCTATTTCCAGATGGAAGTCCTGCCTCAGAACTTCTGCAAGCTGTCTTCCGTTCATGGTACTGTGTACTGTAGAAAGGATGATTTTTGATCTGTCTGCATCAAATACATTCATAGCCGGATCTCCCGGCTCCACAAGCCGGATACAGGAGCCTTTTCGGAGCCGCTTCCTGGCTCTTTCCAGATTCTCAGTATATTCCGCAAACATCCTCTGTCCATCCTGTTCTATTTTGTACATACAGGCATCCATAGAAGCCATAAGAACATAGGATGGGCTGCTGGTCTGATAGATTCCCAGAAATCTTACCAGAAGATTTCTGTCCACCCTTTCACTGCACCTGTGAAGAAGAGCTGTCTGAGTCATGGAAGGCAGGGTTTTATGCAGACTGTGGATCACAATATCCGCCCCAAGCTCTGCTGCCGACACAGGAAAATAATCAGAAAAACAAAAATGCGCTCCATGGGCTTCATCTACGATCAGAGGAATATTATGACTGTGAGTAATCTCTGCAATTGTTTTTATATCAGATACAATTCCATCATAGGTAGGTGAGGTCAGAAGGACTGCTTCGATATCCGGATTTTCATCAAGGCATCTTTCCACACGCTGCGGAGAAATTCCTCCGTTTATCCCCAGTTCTGCATCCTCATGTGGATAAATATAGGAAACCTTCAGATCACGAAGATAAGCTGCATGATAAACTGCTTTGTGACAGTTCCTTGCGATCAAAATATGTCCGCCTTTTTTTACAGCAGCAGATACGGCTGCCAGAATTGCCCCGGTGCTTCCATTGATACAGAAAAAACTCTCCTGTACCTGATAGAGCCGGGCGGCGTTTTCCTGTGCTTCCTTTAAAATTGTTTCCGGATGATGAAGATTATCAAATCCGTTGATCTCCGTAATATCCTGTTGTACAGAGAAATCCCCTGCCACAGACAGGGGATTTCTCTTATGTCCCGGCATGTGGAAGGGATAGAAATCTGATTTCCCATACGCTTCCAGTTTTTTATATAATCTGTCCATTGATCTCCCTTTCTTTACAGCAGATTCAGTAAAGTAATAAGTGTTCCCATTATACTCTACCTTCAGACAGATGTCATCATGCCAGTTCTTTCTTTATAATTTTTATGGAATATTTATAATTTAATCTTGCTCATTGCAGCTTTATCGCATACAACTGTCACATCATTGTGAAGCTGAAGGATAGAAGCAGGAACCTCAGGTGTGATCGGGCCTGTAAATGCTTTTGCAATAATGTCTGCCTTGCCTTCGCCGGATGCCACAAGAAGGATTTTCTTTGCGCGCATAATGGTTCCGATTCCCATGGTGTAAGCCTGACGGGGAACGTCCTCTTCTTTCTCAAAGAATCTCTTATTTGCCTCAATGGTGCTCTCTGTCAGATCCACGCACTGAGTATTTTTGCAGAATTCTTTTGCAGGCTCGTTAAAACCGATATGTCCGTTATGTCCGATTCCAAGAAGCTGAAGGTCAACGCCACCTGTAGCTTCTACAACAGCGTCATACTCGCGGCATGCTTTCTCGCTGTCCGGCTCCAGTCCGTTTGGCACAAAGGTTCTGCTCTTATCAATATTTACATGATCGAACAGATGAGTGTTCATAAAGTAACGATAGCTCTGGTCATTATCTCCGGAAAGTCCTCTGTACTCGTCAAGGTTTACGCTTGTAACCTGAGAGAAATCCAGATCTCCTTTTTTGTACCATTCTACAAGCTGAGCATAAGTTCCTTCCGGTGAAGATCCTGTAGCCAGTCCCAGAACACAGTCCGGCTTCATAATGATCTGTGCAGAAATAATGTTTGCTGCAATGCGGCTCATTGCCTCGTAGTCTTCTCCGCAATAAAATTTCATTTCAAAAATCCCCCTTTTCTTAGGATAAAATAATTGATATGTTCAGGACAGCTTCTACATCAGTCTGAGAAGCATATCTCCTGTACCTACATTATAACCGCTTGTGGCAAAAATTCCATTCATTTTTCCGGATGTTACAATAATAAGCGGAAGTTTTTCATGATCCACATACATTCTTCTTCCAAGAAGCTCAACGTGGTCTGCAAAGCAGTCATAATAAACCTGAATTTCCGGGAACATGGCAAGCGCCTTTTTCATTGTGGGATCCTGAAGCGCTGACTCACTCTGCACCACAAAGATAATACCAGAGCAGATTTTCCGGAAAGCTTCCGGCTGTTCCATCATTTCATTGAGAATATGTTCTGTAGCTCTCTGCTTTCTTCCAGGAACATAAGAATATGCTTTCCTTCCGCAGTAAGCTCAGACGCCTTTACTTTTTCTGTGCCGGCTTCATCCTTACGCAGTTCAAATTCAGGAAGTTCAATATTTTCAAGCATATCCTCCAGATCTGCCTGTCTGAGGACAAGTGAAATTTCTTTCTTTTCTCCTGCTGCCATTGAAAAATAATATACATAAGCAAACATATTTCCGTTTGGCAGACGATTGGAGGTAATGATTCTGTACTCTCCCGGCTCCAGCTGTGCATTCAGAAGATCATCCTGCCATGTAAGACCTCCCAGACGAAGGGAAACATATTTTCCATTTTCCAGTCTGGCCATTGTCCAGTTCTGGAAATATTTCCATACAGTTCCATCCCCTGACTTCAGTACAAGGCTGCAGCTCTTTTCTGCCTCCGGAAGGACAGGAACAAATCTTCCGTCTTTTCTGTATTCCATGGAACGGTCTTCCGGATTCAGTCTTGCCGGAATACCCAGGGTTCTTGCAATGGCAACAAAAAGAATTTTCTTTGAGAGAGTACTTCCCACTCCCATTTTCAGGCATCCGGAAGGTGTGGTGATCACACTTGCTCTTTCCTTATCCGGAAGAGAAATGATCTTTTTGTCAACAGCGGTCCAGATTGCTGCAGGATCTTCCCGGAAACCGGCTTTTTCTTCCTCAGAAAACTCTGCTTCCACAGCGGCTCTGTATTTCATCAGAACCTCATCATCCACTCTTGGATTCAGAACATACTTTACAAAAACAGAATGTTCCATATTTTCCTCATAAGGCGCAGCGTAAGCAAGATGCTCTTCCAGAACCTCTGCCACACAGTCTGTTCTGTCTTTTTCTGTAAGTGTTTCAAGAAGCTCTGCTCTCAGAGTACTTTCCTCGCAGTCTGACTCAGACACATTCTGAAGGAATTTTTCACATTCAGGATTTACCCGGTTTTCTGTCTTTGCTATTCTCTTTGCAGACGCTTTTTCCAGTCGGATATTTCCCTCTGCCGTCTGTTCCGGCGTAGGCATATCTGTATTTACCGGAGTATCCACCGGAGCGATCATGTCAATTTCTTTCCAGATGTTTTCCTGTCTGGAATTTTCTCCAAGAGTAACTTTGATTTCTTTTTGTTCTCTTGTATCAGCAAATACACATTCACAGAATTCCCCACAGGAAACCTGTACGGCCAGACTTCCCAGACCGGTTGTGAACCTGCATTTTCCGGCTTTGTCAGTAACTCCCTCTGCAACAGGAGATAATTCCGCATAGTTCAGAACCTGGAAGGATATCTCTGCGCCCTGAACCGGTTCGCCGTCTTTATCGCATACTTCCACTGTAAATTCTGTGACCTCTGCATACCGTGAAAGCTCATTGAGCATTGTCACCATTCCGTCTTTTCCAATGGTTTCCTCATCAGAAGAAGCCGGATCAAACCAGCGGGAATGAACCATCATTGCTCTTGAAGAGGCATTTGTAAACCATCCCTTATTCAGGATCGGAAGAGGTTCACAGGCTCCCAGAAAATACCACTTTCCATCATTCCAGATTTCTACCCAGGCATGATTGTCATCGCAGTGCGACCACTTTGGCGCATATACCTGGCGTGCCGGAATCCCCACACTCCTCATGGCATTTACCGTAAATACAGATTCCTCTCCACAGCGGCCGTTTCCTCTTCTGTAAACAGTAAGAGCAGAAAGTGTTCTGTCGTCTGTACAATGATAAGTAGCCTCCTGCGCGCACCAGTAATTTACCTCAATGGCAAAATCTTTTCTGCTGCATCCGTCCATAAGAGAAAGCTTTTCGTTCTCTTCCATAAAGCTTCTGATCTCGTTATGGAATAATTCTCTGCAGGGCGCGATCTCTTCTTCATTCACTCTGTGATACAGCACGTAATTCAGAAAAATATCTTCCGGAAGAGATCTGACACCTTCCGCTTCTTTCCACAGCCTTACGCTGTTCTCTGCATAATCAAGAAATACCTTAAAAGAATAATTCCCTATATCGCTGCAGGGCATTGTCATATAAAGATATTTCAAAGCAAGAGCCGTTTCCGGCTCCTGCTTTTCTATTTGTTTATCTGTCTCCTCAAATACACCGGGAAACTGTTCTTTTATTTTTTTATAACCTTCCAGAATTCTCTCCCGGTTTTCTTTCAGAAATTCACTCATATTGTCCCTTTCCTGTCCGGTATCTCACAGACATACAGGTATATTTCAATTTCTGCCACAGAATCCGTCAAGCACCTGTCTTGCTCTGCGTACAGCCTCTTCATCAGTTCTCCAGATCTCATACTCGCTGAGAGACGGAAGCCCCATATTCACTCCTTCTCTGCGGTATTCCATTTCACTGTCCATAGTAACCTTGCCGGACATATGGAACGCTGTGGCTCCTGTTTTTGGCTGAAGCTCACGGATCACATCTGCATTCACTCCGCTTCCAACCTGGATCGTGATTCTTCCGGCGCTCTTTTCTACAAGATCTTTAAGAAGGTCTGCTCCGGCAGTACAGATATTTTTCTGTCCTGATGTAAGAATTGTATCAATTCCAAGGGAAATTGCCTGTTCCATTGTTTCATAAGGATCTGCGCACACATCAAACGCTCTGTGAAGAGTGACAGACATTCCCTCTGCATCTTCCATCAGACGCTTCATCTGTTCCATATTCAGAGTTCCATCAGGCTTCAGGATTCCAATAACAACGCCTTCTGCTCCAAGTCTGCGAAATTCTTTCACCGCCTCGCGGATCAGGATAAATTCTTCATCTGTGTAGCAGAAATCACCAAATCTCGGACGGACCAGAGCATGGATCCTGATATCTGTATGCTTCCGGATTTCCTGAAACAGCCACGGATTAGGAGTTGTTCCTCCGATGACCAGACTGCCGCACAGCTCCAGCCGGTCTGCGCCGCCTTTTGCTGCTGCCAGCGCAGACTCCACTGAATCCACACATGCTTCTAAAATAAAATCAGCCATATATCCTCCTTATTGCCCGTTTTTGCAGGCATCCAGATAAAGATTCTTTATTTTGCAGCATTTATACCAGCCTGACCCCGGATGCCTCCAGCGTCCTCACGATCGTACTGTCCGGATACTCGTCTGTTACGATTCCGTTTATATCGTCAAAATGCGCAAATTTATATGAATCATTAAAATAAAATTTTTCTTTTTCCATTACAACGTACTTATGTCTGCTGCTGTTGATCACAGCTTTTTTGGTCAGCCCGTCCTCCACTCCCAGAGTAGTGACCGTACAGTCAACCATATCCACACCGCAGCTTCCCAGAAAGGCTCTGTCAAAGCTGTACTGCTTCAATACCTCTATGGTTGCCGCTCCCATAAAACCGTTTACCCCCTGATACATGGTTCCTCCTGTACCAATGACAGTTATCATGGGATTCTGCACAAGAATCTGCAGAATATCAATCATATTGCTTACAACAACAACCTTTATCCTGGAGGCAGCAAGAAGTTTGGCAAGCTCAATATTGGTTGTGGAAATATCCAGAAAAACGGTCTCGTTGCTTTTGATAAGTCCAAAAGCCTTTTCTGCTATAATCTTCTTTTTGTCCAGATGATAATTTCGTCTGTCAATAACGTCTCTCTGGAGGGGGTAATCCTGAGACATGATCGCCCCTCCATAGGTTCTTTTCAGTTTTCCGGAATTTTCCAGGGTCTTCAGGTCTTTTCGGATACAGTCCTCTGATACATGAAATTTTTCACTGAGGGACTTTACCTTTACCTTACCCTTTTCCTGAAGACATTGTATAATAGCCGCCTGTCTTTCTTCTGTAAACATGAAATACCTCCTTTCCGTTAAGAGGTTTTTATGCTGTTACTCTTCTGTCAATATTACGTCAAGAACTGTATCTGTCTGATCCGGCAGAACAGGATCCAGACCCAGATCTGCAAATACAATATCCGGATAGTCGCTATGTACCCAGCTTGTTGATACAGGCACCTCAGCGCCTGTTGCAAGATAACGGATTCCCTTCAGACGGTCTTTCGGCACTCCCAGAAGCGGAACCGGTCCGATAGTATTTTCAAAAAGATGGAAATAAACGTGATTGCCCTTAGCTGTAACACGTCCGTAATCCGGTTTTGCAATCTGGCTCTTTCCGCAGCCGTAAATACTCTCTCCGTTTTTCTTCATCCATTTACCGATCTCCTGAAGGATCTTCATGGATTCCTCAGGAATATTGCCCTTCACATCAGGACCTACGTTAAGAATGAGATTTCCGCCTTTGGAAACACATTCTACCAGCTTCTTGATCAGCATCGGAGCCGGTTTATAAAAATGATCGGTAGCACAATAGCCCCAGTGATTGTTCATAGTCACACAGGCTTCCCAGGCAATATCATTGCCCTCCACGTCCTGAATTCCATTTGGCGGAATCATCTGTTCAGGGCTTACAAAATCGCCGTGGTACGGGGTAGGCTTACATGCAGCCAGAGAACCGTAACCCTCGCCGCTACACTCCAGACGGTTGTCGATGATCACTTCCGGCTGAAGACTTCTCACCATATCCATAAGCTCTGTTGCTCTCCATGCCTCTCCTCTGAGATCATCATAGGAAAAGTCAAACCACAGAATATCAATTTTTCCGTAGTTGGTGCAGATTTCACGGATCTGGTTATGCATATAGGTCAGATAATTGTCAAAGTTACGTCCGTCGTTTTTGTATGCCGGATTATTTCTCATGGGATGCTGTCTGTCTCCGTAATGAGGATAATCGTCATGATACCAGTCAATAATCGTAAAGTAAATTCCTACCTTCAGACCTTCTGCGCGAACAGCCTCCACATATTCTTTGATCAGGTCACGTCCGCATTTTGTGTTTGTGGATTTGAAATCTGTGTACTGGCTGTCATAAAGGCAGAATCCGTCATGATGCTTTGCTGTAAGTACCACATATTTCATACCTGCTTCTTTTGCAGCCCGTGCCCATGCTCTCGGATCGTAATCAACAGGATCAAATTCCTCAAAATACTTCATATAGTCTTCTTTCGGAATTTCCTCTTCACTTCTTACCCATTCTCCTCTTGCCGGAATAGAATAAAGTCCCCAGTGGATAAACATACCGAATCTCGCATCCAGGTACCATTCCATTCTCTTGTTATACTCTTCTCTGTTAAATGTGTACATGACCTTCCTCCTGTGCAGGTTTTATTTTGTTGTTTCTTGCAGATCCGGATAATGACATTTTACAATATGTCCCGGTGCTACCTCTACCGGAGTAGGACGCTCTGTTTTACATTTTTCCGTACAGTGCGGGCAGCGTGTATGGAACAGACATCCGCTTGGTGGATTACTTGGACTTGGAAGATCCCCCTGCAGAATAATACGTTTGGACTTCTTGTCAGGATCCGGGATCGGAACTGCTGAAAGAAGCGCTCTTGTATATGGATGTCTCGGATTTGCGTAAAGCTCTTTTTTCGGCGCTGTCTCAACGATTGTTCCAAGATACATAACGCCGATTCTGTCTGAAATCATCTCCACAACGCTGAGGTCGTGAGAAATAAACAGATATGTAAGGTTATATTCCTTCTGAAGGTTCTGAAGGAGGTTCAGCACCTGCGCCTGGATGGAAACGTCAAGAGCAGATACCGGCTCATCGGCAATGATCAGTTTCGGCTGCACAGTAAGCGCTCTGGCAATACCGATACGCTGACGCTGTCCGCCGGAAAATTCATGAGGATAACGCTCTCCGTGAGATGGGCTTAAGCCTACAACCCCAAGAAGCTCATGAACCTTTTTCAGTCTCTCGCCTGCTGTCATATTGGTATGGATCAGAAGAGGCTCTCCGATCAGATCCTGAACCTTCATTCGCGGATTCAGAGAACCGTAGGGATCCTGGAATACCATCTGAATGTCAGATCTTAAAGGGCGCATCTCATTGTCAGAGATTTTTGAAATATCTTTTCCTTCAAACCAGATCTCACCTGTATCCGGTGTGATCAGATGATCGATCAATTTACCTGTTGTGGATTTACCGCAGCCGGACTCTCCTACCAGAGAAAAAGTCTCTCCCGGCATAATGTCAAAGGAAACGTCGTTTACTGCGTGAACGAATTTTTTCTTTCCAAACATCCCCTTATTAGCAGAAAATGTTTTTGATATGTTTTTTACAGATACTAATGCTTCGCTCATGATCAATTACGCCTCCTTTCCAAGATCATTCATATGGTGGCATCTGCATTTATGAATACCTTCCACTGTCATAAGCTCCGGTTCTTTTTCTCTGCAGATATCTGTTGCGTACTTACATCTCGGTGCAATTTGCAGCCCTTTGGCATTACGGAAAGATCCGGTACGCTTCCCGGAATAGACGGAAGTGATTCCACTCCGCTTCCCAGCTTCGGCACAGAAGCGATCAGCCCCTGTGTATACGGATGTTTTGGTGCAGAGAACAGTTCTTTTACAGGAGCTTCCTCTACAATACGTCCTGCATACATAACAACTACGCGGCTGCACATTTCGGCTACAACACCAAGGTCATGTGTGATCATCAGGATTCCTGTATTTTTCTTTTCACGGATTTCTTCCATAAGCTCAAGGATCTGCGCCTGAATGGTAACGTCAAGAGCAGTTGTGGGCTCGTCTGCGATCAGCAGCTCCGGCTCACAGGACATGGCCATTGCGATCATTACACGCTGGCACATACCGCCGGAAAGCTGATGGGGATAGCTCTTCAGAGTCATATCCGGCTCAGGAATACCTACGGATTTCAGTACATCATATGCTCTCTGATGAGCCTGTTCTTTTGTAAAATCATTATGAAGCAGAATTGCCTCTGTAAGCTGCTTCTCTATTTTCATACATGGGTTCAGAGAGTTCATCGGCTCCTGGAAGATCATTGCAACTTCTCTTCCGCGGATATTTCTCATACCCTTTTTATCTTCTTTCAGAAGGTCTGTTCCGTTCAGAATAACCTCACCGTTGGAAATCTTACTGTTTCTTGCAAGAAGACGCATAACTGACAGGGAGGTTACTGATTTACCGCAGCCGGATTCTCCTACCAGACCAAGGATTTCTCCTCTTTCAATAGAAAAAGAAACATTATTTACGGCTGTTACCCATGTTTTGTCCCGCTTAAATTCTGTGCGGAGATTTTTTACTTCCAATAATTTTTCTGCCATGGTTTTTCCTCCTAGTTCATCTTCGGATCCAGAGTATCCCTGAGACCGTCTCCAAGCAGATTGAATGCAAGAACAGTAAGGAAGATCAGGATACCAGGAAACAGTACCATATGCGGAGCTGTGTTCAGATAGTTACGTCCAAGTGAAAGCATTGCGCCCCAGTCAGGCTCTGTAACATTTGCTCCGAATCCCAGGAAACTCAGGGATGATGCAGCAAGGATTGCTGTACCGATACGCATGGTAAAGTTTACGATCATAGACTGAATAGTTCCAGGGAATACATGGACAAACAGAATTCTGCTGTTCTTACATCCCAGTGAACGGGCAACCTCAACATAAAGAGACTGCTTTACGGAAATTGTTGCGCTTCGTATGATACGGGCAAAGGATGGAACCGTAAACACCGCAACAGCGATCATAACGTTTACCATACCTGGTCCGATAATAGCAACAACTGCGATTGCAAGAAGGATGTCCGGAAATGCAAAAAGCACATCACAGCATCTCATGATCAGGGAATCAACAAAACCGCCGTAGAAACCAGCGATCAGTCCCAGAATAACGCCGCCGGCTGTTCCGATAACTGTAGCGATCAGAGCGCAGGAAAGGGACAGTCTGGAACCTACCATCAGACGGCTGAATACATCCTGGCCAAACTCATCTGTACCCCAGATATGAGCAGAGCTTGGTCCCTGAAGAAGGGCTGTGTAATCCGGCTGATCCGGTGCGTAAGGAACAACAAACGGTGCAATAATTGCCATTAAAACAATAAACAGAATAAAAACAAGAGAAACAACTGCTGTTTTTCGCTTCATAAACTTTTTGGTAAATTCTTTTACCTTACTCTGCGCCTTAGGAAGCTCTTCAGCAGCAGCAAATTTGTTCTGATCTAAATTTGTATTTGTCTGTGCCATCTTTTTTCCTCCTAATTATAACGAATTTTCGGGTTGATGACTCCGTAAAGAACATCCACGATCAGGTTGATGACAATATACTCTGCTGCAAAGAACAGAAGCAGAGCCTGTACTACCTTGTAATCTCGGAAGTTAATAGAGTCTACCAGCAGACGGCCAAGTCCCGGAATAGAGAATACGGTTTCTGCCATAACAGAACCTGAAAGAAGACCGCCGATCTGAAGTCCGGCAACTGTAATAATCTCAATAAGAGAGTTTTTAAATGCATGACGCATAACAACAAGAGTTTCCTTTAAGCCTTTTGCACGGGCTGTTCGAACATAATCCTCACGCATGGTCTCCAGCATGGTAGATCTGGTAAATCGTCCCAAAACCGCCATGATTCCGGCGCCCATGGTAAGTGACGGAAGGATGTAGCTCTGCCAGGAATCCAGTCCTCCGGTAGGAAGCCACTGAAGAGCAACAGAAAAGCCCTGGATCAGCTCAAGTCCCAGCCAGAAGCTTGGCACCGATATACCCGATATGGCAATGATCATTCCGATATAATCAAGAGTTCTTCCATGAAATACTGCTGATATGATACCAAGCGCAATACCGATAATAGTCGCCCAGATCATTGCAGATACTGTGAGCATGATTGTTGGTTTCATTCTGGGAGCGATTGTCTCAACAACAGTTTTTCCGTTTTTGATGGAATCGCCAAGGTCTCCGGTAAAAAGACCTTTCATATATTTTCCATACTGTACAAGCAGAGGATCATTCAGTCCCAGCTGCTCTCTTACAACTTCTACGTCTTCCTTAGTTGCATCCTGTCCTGCGATCATTCTGGCCGGATCACCGGGAATCATATGTATAAACATAAATATTACAAATGAAATCACAAGAAGGAGAGGGATTGCGCTTGCAACACGCTTACAAAAATATTTACCCATTCTTTTGCCTCCAGTCTGAGTTATAAAAAATAATCACTGTCCATAGTCACAAAAACTGCCGTCCCCACATCTGTGAATGGTCACAGACAGTTGAACGGCAGTTTTCTGCTAAGAACCTTTATGTTCTGTTACATACTTCTGCGGCGCCTGTCGCCCCAGTTAAATATTTACTTTTTAAATATTCTTTTACTGAGCAAGCACTGCGTTAGTGAAGTTAAATGCTCCGTCCGGAGATACATATGCGCCGGAGAGATAAGATTTGGATGCATAGAGGATCTGATCGTTTCCAAGGAACAGCCACGGAGCAGCTTCCCATGCGATTGTCTGAGCCTCGCCATAAATCTCAGCCTGTTTGTCCGGATCAGCAGTTGCAAGACCTTCATCTAACAGTTTGTCAAAGTCTTCGTTTACGAAATATGCTGTGTTTGCACTTGTAGGAGGTACCATGTCGCTGTGAAGAAGGGAACGAACAGAACCATCCATAGTGAAATCAGATGCGGACCAGTTTACATACCACATATTAACTTCTGCTTCTTCCTGATCTACATAGATCTTGTCATTCAGTGTTGCAGGCTCCATAGGAAGAACCTCAACGTCAATGTTGATCTGAGCAAGCATCTGTTTGATAAATGTCATACCTTTTACTTCCTGAGTGGAGTTGTCTCCCCAGAGTGTAAGCTTGAAGCCATCCTCATATCCGGCTTCTTTCATAAGCTCTTTTGCTTTTTCAAGGTCATAAGTATAAGGAGTCTGCTCCTTGTATCCTCCGATAATAGAAGGAACGATAGAAGTTGCAGGTTTTGCATATCCGGAATACATAAGCTGAACATATGCGTCTTTATCAATAGCGTAGTTCATAGCCTGACGTACTTTTTCATCTTTCAGCTCCGGAACGTTCATGTTCAGAGTTACATATCTCATGATGTTGGAGTCTGCTGCCAGTACGTTTACATCATCGTTTCCTTTGATTGCTTCGATCTGGTCTGCAGGCATCGGATAAACGAGATCAGCCTCGCCTGTCTGAAGCATAGCGGTACGGGAACCTGCCTCCGGAACCTCTTTAATAGTAACAGTATCTACAGAAGCTTTTTCGCCCCAGTAATCTTCATTGCGCTCGAAAGTTGTGTGATCTCCCTCTTCCCACTCTGTGCAGATGAACGGGCCGGTTCCTACCGGATGGTTCATAATATCATTGCCGTACTCTTCAAGAGCAGCCGGGCTGATCATACAGATCTGTGTCATACGGTTGATAAACGGTGCCCATGGCTCAGTAAGCTTGAATACTACAGTGTAGTCATCCGGAGTCTCAATGCTTTCCACACGGTATGTCTCTGATCCGTCCTCTCCTGTTACAACAAAGGTTCTTCTCTGACGGAGATTGTTCTCTTTATCAATGATACGATCATAGTTTGCCTTTACTGCTGCCGCATTAAAGTCTGTTCCATCTGTAAACTTAACACCTTCACGGAGATGGAATGTATAGGTGAGGGAATCCTCGGAAACCTCATAGGACTCTGCAAGCTGTCCCTGAATTTCCTGGTTTTCATCAAAAGCTACTAACATTTCATAGCATCCGCGGGTTGCAGAAATTGCATTGGTATCCGGAATATTTGCCGGGTCCATGGAGCTTACGCTTCCCTCGATTGCGATCACCAGATCATTGTCCGGGGATTTTTCTTCTGTGTTGGTTGCCTTCAGTGCGTATCCGTCTTCTGCTGATGCGAATACTGTTGTGCCCATGGACAGTGTCATCACACCTGCCATAAGGGCTGCGAGAACTTTTTTACGATTCTTCATAAATCTTTCTCCTTTTTGTTTTTTTATTTGTTAATAAGTTACAATTTCGTTATGAAATATGGGTATAAAAAAAGCATCTCTTATTTTTTGCGTCTTGCAATGTTCTCATTATCTGATCTGATTCAACAATTTGCCCCTTTGCATACTCATAAAAAATACTTTACCTTAATTCGATGTCCACAGTATAACAATTTTCTACATATTTGTCAATGATTTTTTATTATTTTTTATTGATTATTCTTACTCTTTCTTGTTTTTATCTGGTAAATAAGTATAAACAATCCAAAACAGGACGAATCAAACATTTTTCTTTTATCAGAAATTATATACTATGGTTTTCCCTCCGCAACAGAAAAAGGACAGGCAGGAAAGTTGTCTATTCCTGCCTGTCACCATATCATCGTTTCTTAATCATTTTATCTCCGGAGTCCTTTATTCCGTCTTTCCCTGCTCTGCCTTTAAACCTTAAACCGGTAGCCTACTCCCCATATGGTTTCAATATACTGAGGTTTGGCTGTATTAAACTCGATCTTCTCACGGATCTTTTTAATATGAACTGTAACCGTAGCAATATCTCCCACAGATTCCATTGCCCATATTTCCCGGAACAGCTCGTCTTTTGTAAAGACACGGTTTGGATTTTCTGCCAGAAATGTCAGAAGATCAAACTCTTTTGTGGTAAAGGTAGTCTCCTCTCCGTTTACCCACACCCGTCTTGCAGTTTTATCAATCTTGATTCCCCGGATCTCAATTACATCATTTTTTACAGTTCCGGATCCTACCAGACGGTTATATCGTTCCATATGCGCCTTGACTCTGGCAACCAGTTCGCTTGGACTAAAAGGCTTTGTCATATAATCGTCTGCCCCGAGTCCCAGACCCCGGATCTTGTCGATATCGTCTTTTTGGCAGATACCATAATGATCGGTGTATTTTTTCCTGACGTACCTGCTTGCAGATATCAAATCCATCCACCTCCGGAAGCATAAGATCCAGAATAATCAGATCATATTCCTCTGTCATTGCCTTCTGAAGCCCTACGTCGCCTCTGTTGGCAATCTCCACTTCAAAGCCGGAAAGCTCCAGATAATCTTTTTCCAGATCTGCGATAGCCTCTTCATCTTCAATGATCAGTATTTTACTCATTTCATTGGTACCTCCTGATATTTTCTTAAAACAAAATACATAATGGTTCCGATTCCCTCACGGCTGGTGGCCCACACCTTTCCTCCATGATCCTCCATGATCTTTTTTACAATAGAAAGTCCGATTCCGCTTCCTCCCTTGGAAGAATTTCTCGAAACATCTGTCCTGTAAAAACGGTCAAAAATATAAGCCAGATCCTTGGAGGCGATTCCTTTTCCATTGTCCTCGATCTCTACCTGAACGAAATCCCCCACATCCTTTACCCGGATCTGGATCACGCCCTTTGCCTTGTCCATATATTTGATCGCATTTCCGATGATGTTATGGATCACCCGCCGGATCTGCTCTCCGTCAGCAATCACCTGTACGCTTCTGTCAACATAATTGGCATAGCAGAGCTGTATTCCTCTTGTTTCCAGCTCCAGACCGATTTCCTCTGCACAGTCAGAAAAATAATCCTCCACGTTCAGTTTACTGAACGTATACGGGATCCTGTTGGTGTCAATCTTGGAATAAAACGTAAGCTCATTTATCAGATGATCCATTTCATTTGTTTTATTATAAATGGTTCTTACATAACGGTCCATTTTTTCAGGAGTATCCGCAACTCCGTCCATAATCCCTTCCACATATCCCTTTACTGCCGTGATAGGTGTTTTAAGATCATGGGAAATATTACTGATCAGCTCCTTGTTTTCCTTATCCAGAATGATCTTTTCCTCTGCGGATTCCTTCAGTCGCCGCCGCATTTCTTCAAAATCCCGGCACAGCTCGGAAAATTCATCTGTTCCTTCCACATCCAGAACAAAATCCAGATTTCCATCCTTAATATTTCTGGTTGCCTTGCGCAGCTTCACAAGAGGAGTGGCAATACTCCTGTAAATCCAAAGCCCCACAGATAAGCTGGTAAATACAAGTATCACCAGTGCAGAAACAAAAAGATCCTTTGTCATGATCTGGATCCCGTCCTGTGATGTTTCTGAATCCGCAATGGTGATCCCATAGTCATAATCATACTCTGACGATGCTGTTTCGGCTGTTTCTGCCTTTTTTGGTCCTCTTATCTGCGCTTCCCGCATTCCGTGAAGTGTGGCGGCAAACAAAAGAAGAGGTACCAGAATGATCATAAAAAAGCCAACCATAATTCTTGTCTGTAATTTCATGAAACCTCCCTGTTCCGCCCAGTCCGAATAATCTGCATCTCCCGGTCTCCGCACTGCCAGAACAATCTGTAGTCCTGATTTTCTATGGAATATAAAAACGCACGGGCAGTAAAATCGCATTACCGCCTGTGCGTTCATTATATCACATTGCCAGATTTCTATGTCTAAATTTTCTATAAAATCATTTTAGGCAAGATATTTTTTCAGATCATCCACTTTATCCAGTTTCTCCCATGGAAGCTCTACATCTGTACGTCCAAAGTGTCCGTAAGCTGCTGTCTGTTTGTAGATCGGTCTTCTTAAATCCAGCATACGGATGATTCCTGCCGGACGAAGATCAAAGTTTTCACGAATGATCTCAACAAGCTTTGTATCAGAAAGTTTTCCTGTACCGAAGGTTTCCACGTTAATGGAAGTAGGCTGTGCCACACCGATAGCGTAGGAAAGCTGGATTTCACATTTATCTGCCAGACCTGCCGCTACAATATTTTTCGCAACATAACGTGCTGCGTATGCCGCAGAACGGTCTACCTTTGTACAGTCTTTTCCGGAAAAAGCGCCGCCGCCGTGACGTCCGTATCCGCCGTAGCTGTCAACGATGATCTTACGTCCTGTAAGCCCGCTGTCTCCGTGAGGTCCGCCGATCACAAAACGTCCTGTAGGATTGATGAAATATTTTGTGTTTTCATCAACCATATCTGCCGGAATAATAGCGTCAAATACGTATTTTTTGATATCCTCATGAATCTGCTCCTGAGTACCTCCGGATCATGCTGAGTAGAGCATACAACTGCGTCAATACGTACCGGCTTGCCTTCCTCGTTATACTCCACAGTAACCTGTGTTTTTCCGTCAGGTCTTAAATAGCTCAGGGTTCCGTCCTTACGGATCTTGGTAAGCTGACGTGCAAGCTTGTGAGCCATATTGATGGCATACGGCATATATTCCTCAGTTTCATTGGAAGCATATCCGAACTGGATACCCTGATCCCCTGCACCAATGGCATCGATCTCATCCTCGCCCATTTTTGCTTCCAGAGCCTTGTCAACGCCAAGGGCAATATCTGCAGACTGCTCGTCAATAGCAGTGATAACTGCGCAGGTATCTGCGTCAAATCCATATTTGCCGCGGGTATATCCAATCTCTCTTACAGTATCTCTTACGATCTTCTGAATATCAACATATCCGTTTGTTGTGATCTCTCCCATAACAAGAACAAGGCCTGTTGTAGTCGCTGTTTCGCAGGCAACACGACTCATTGGATCCTGCTCGATCAGAGCGTCAAGAATGGCATCGGAAATAGCGTCACACATTTTGTCCGGATGGCCTTCAGTAACAGATTCGGAAGTAAATAAAATTTTTTCCATTGTGTTTTTCCTTTCTTCATAACGACCCGAAAACTTATTGTTACGGGTATTGGTAAACAAAAGAGACAGCCCGAATAATCGGACTGTCTGAATTTATCTTTCAATCCTCTTATTGTTCGATCACTCGCTCAGGCTGGCACCTTCCTCAATAGAGGGGTTGCCGTGGCTTCACAGATCCTTTGTATCTCCACCACTCTGAATAAAAGGCCGTTCTCTATTTGATTTGTAACAATCATACAATATACTCATTTTTTCCGTTTGTCAAGAAAAAATATATGAGATTTCCGGATTATCCTACACGAAGACGGAATTTCTGGATTTCCTTTTCACTGGAAACTCTCTCGATCTCTGCGCCAAGGTTCTCAGCTTCTCTTCAAAATTCTCATAGCCTCTCTGGATATAAACGATATCATCTACAACCGTTACGCCGTCTGCTGCCAGACCTGCAATTACAAGAGCTGCTCCTGCTCGGAGATCCGGTGCGCTGACTCTTGCACCTGTAAGCTTACGTACTCCATCAATGATCGCAGAATTTCCTTCTACCTTGATGTTTGCTCCCATTCTGGAAAGCTCGTCCGCATATTTGAACCGGTTTTCAAAAATACTCTCTGTAACAATACTTGTTCCCTCTGCAAGAGCCAGGGTTACCGCAATCTGCGGCTGCATATCAGTAGGATATCCCGGATAGGGAAGTGTTTTTACATGAGTTCTGTGCAGTCTCCTTCCTGCACGGACGCGAACTGCATCGTCAAATTCCTCCACTTCACAGCCAATCTCTTCCAGCTTTGCAGTGGTTGCTTCCAGATGCTTGGGAATTACATTTTTTACTGTAATGTCTCCGCCTGTAGCAGCCGCCGCAAACATAAAGGTTCCTGCCTCGATCTGATCAGGAATAATCGAATATTCTGTGCGGTGAAGCTTCTCCACACCTTTTATGCGGATAACGTCTGTTCCTGCTCCCTTAATGTTGGCTCCCATGCTGTTCAGGAAGTTAGCTACATCAACTACATGAGGCTCTCTGGCCGCATTTTCGATAATCGTGCGTCCCGGAGCCATAGATGCTGCCATCATAATGTTGATGGTTGCGCCAACAGACACAACATCCAGGAAAATATGGCTTCCGTGAAGATTTTCCGCACTTGCCATAATCGCCCCATGAAGAATCTTTACATCTGCTCCCAGAGCCCGGAAGCCCTTCAGATGCTGGTCAATGGGACGGCTTCCGATATTGCATCCGCCCGGAAGCGGCACCTCCGCATGTTTATATTTTCCAAGCAGCGCGCCCAGAAGATAATAGGATGCGCGGATTTTTTTAATGTATTCATAATCAACGCTGATATCGGCAATGGTAGAACCATTAATCTTTACTGTAGATCTGTTGATTCGTTCTACCTGGGCTCCGATCCCGGCAATTGCTTCCAGCAAAACATTGATGTCTCTTACGTCAGGCAGATTTTCGATTAATATGGTTTCATCCGTCATGATTGCAGCAGAAAGTATTGCAAGGGCTGCGTTTTTGGCTCCGCCGATCTCAACTTCACCTACTAACGGATTGCCTCCTTTGATTACATACTGTTCCATAAAACACCTCTATGAATTATTTTCACTCCGTAAGCCGAAGCAAACACCAGAAATGTTACTGTTCACTTTGTTCACAGTAACCCAGAAATGACTTATCATATCCGAAAAATGTTAATATATTAAAATGTTCAATATCGTATTATAACATATTTTTAACATTTGTAAATAAAAAGTTAAGTATCTGTGCCTGCTTCTGCTCTTTCCTCTGCTTCAACAGTTACTTTTTTGCTTTTCCAGTGTTTCCAAAACTGCCTGCAGACATGTTTCCAGATCCTGTCCTTCCTGATCGATCACAATATCCGCATATTTTTCGTACAGAGGTGTGCGTTCTCTGTACAGATCTGCCAGCGTCTGTCCTTCCTTCAGGACAACTCCTCTCCCCTTAAGGTTCCCAAGCCGCTTTGACAGTTCGTTCAGCGACAGTTTCAGATAGACTACTGTTCCAACAGACTTCAGATGCTCCATTGCCTCCTGGCAGTAAACCACGCTTCCCCCTGTGGCGATCACCGTCTCCTCCGCCTCAATAGAAGCATTGACACGATTTTCTATTGCCTGAAATCCATCATTTCCCTCCTGAGCTATGATCTGATGGAGCTTCCTTTTTTCCTGCTTCTGTATCAGAAGATCAGAGTCAAGGAACTGATAGCCCAATACCTTTGCAAGAACAACACCGATGGTGCTCTTCCCCACTCCCGGCATTCCTATCAATGTAATGTTATTCATATATCCTCCAGACATCTCTGTCTATCTTATTATCTGCAAATAACCAGATTTTATTTTACCATAAAAAGCCCTTTTCTGCAATCCCCCGGAAAATCTGCACTTTTTTTCCATTTTTCAGCGTTTTTTAGCCTGTTTTTTTGCTTTTTTCACACTGTAACCAAAAGTTCCCAGTTTCTTTCCTGTTCCCAGATACTCCCCATGTGAATACACAATAGGTCTGGCTCTGTTTAAATCAAACCGGTTCTTCTCATCCATATATTTTTCATCTGCGTGAACTGCTGCAACCTGGGCGATAAACATGTGATGAGATCCAAGTTCCCGGATTTCTTTTACCTTGCATTCAATAGAAACAGGGGCTTCTGCTATCATCGGCGCTTTTACCTTTTCTGCCTTTTCCCTTGTCAGTCCTGTCTCCTTAAATTTATCAACATCTCTTCCGGATTTTACTCCGCAGTAATCTGTGGCAAATGCCAGCTCCTCAGTAGTCAGATTAATCACAAACTCTCCTGTTTCACGGATCATGTGATAAGAGTAACGCTCCGGACGAATGGATATGGATACCATGGGAGGATTGGTACACACAGTTCCGGCCCATGCCACTGTTATAATATCATCTCTGCCCTCTTTATCTGCTGCGCTTACCATTACAACAGGAAGAGGGTAAAGCATATTTCCCGGCTTCCAGCTCTGTTTCGACATAAAAATCCCTCCTGAACTTATGCGTACTCGTTCTGCATCTGCGCAGCTTCCATTAATGCAGGAATAAGCTGTTTCTTTCTGGAAACCACACCTTTCAGATACAGAGAACCATTGTCCGCCTCCATGCTAAAAGCGCTCTCCGCCATCTCTTTACTGCCTTCGCCATAAAACAGAAGCTCTGTAGAACGGTTCATAATACTTGTAAGCATAAAGTAGACCCTGGAAACTCCATGACGGCCGCATTCACTTACCATAAACGGTTCCAGACGTTCTTTTATCACCTTAAGCTCGTCCTCGTCCATAGAACTGATCTGGCCCACGCCAAAGGTAACGTCACCCTCTGCAATAAATTTCTTATAATCCTGATAAAAGATTTCTTCCGGCGACTTGTCCTTCAGATTGCTTCCTGCCTTAAACATTTCCTTTGCAAATTCCTCTATGGAAATATCTGCGATCAGCGCAAGAGCTCCTGCTGCCATTTTATCCTGAAGAGTACAGGTAGGAGAACGGAACATCAGAGTGTCAGAAATAATGGCCGCGCAGAGAAGTCCTGCGATTTTAGGCGGAATCTCCAGTTTCTGTTCTCCATAGATCTGATACATAATCGTTCCCGTACATCCTACCGGCTGATTCCGGAAGCTGACCGGCTGCATTGTCTGAAGCGTACCCAGCTTATGATGATCGATAATTTCAAGGATCTCCGCTTTTTCAATATTATCAACAGCCTGATCCTTTTCATTATGATCGACCAGAACCACCTTTTTCTTATGCATATCAAGAAAATTACGGCGAGAGATCGTACCCACACATTTTCCCTTTTTGTCAATTACCGGGAATGCCCGGTGACGATGCTTGATCATCACATCCTGAATATCATCTGTAAAATCCTCTGTGTGGAAGGTTACCAGATTTTCTGTTTTCATGATATATCTCACAGGAATACTTTGATTGATCAGTCTTGATATTGTAAACGTATCATATGGGGAAGAGATCACCACAATATCCTTTTCATGAGCAAGCTTCAGGACGTTTTCTGTTACCTGGATATCCATTCCCACAATAATACAGCTCACATTCATTTCAATGGCCTGCAGATGATCCTCTTCTCTGTTTCCGAGAATGATCATATCATTCTCCCGCACGTACTCTCTCAGCTTGTCCGGGTCAGCAGTTCCCACCATAACCTTTCCTTCTGTAAAATATCCGTGTTCATTTCCTTCGATCACACTGCCGCCAATGGTTTCCGCAATGCGTCTGTACTGGGTTCTTGCCCGTGACAGAAGATAACTGTCTGTTGTGTCCATATATGTCTGGGCAATATCTCCAATGGTGATCAGGCCCTCCAGACAGCCCTCTTTATCTCTGATCGGCAGAGAAACAATGCTGTTTTCCTGCATCAGATCCCATGCATTCTTTAATGACATACTCTTATCTGCTTCCGGGCTCATGCGGATATCCATATCCTTGACCTGAGTTCCGATATTACTCAGATATCCCGGAGGCTGAATCCCGAAACGGTTCAGCACATACTCAGTTTCCTCATTTATCTGGCCTGCGCGTTTGGGAACATATCTTTTGTTCTGAAATGTTCTGTTTTTTATATCACAATACGCAATGGCAGAACAGATAGAATCCGTGTCCGGGTTTTTATGTCCGATCACAAAAATCTTATCCTGTTTTCTCATAAATTCCTCCTCGCTGCCTCTTTCTTCAACTGATACTGTATTTCTTTGCGATACTCAGTCCAGTTTGATTCCTGCAAATAATGATCCAAGAGAGGTAGTTGCTTCCTCACCTGCATCCGGAACCTCATAGACCTCTTCCTCAATGTCTTTTGCCATCATATCAGATGCCTCTTTTATGCTGAGACTTAATTTTCCATCCTTTACAGCAGTTACCTTAACCTTTACTCTGTCTCCCACAGAAAGAACCTCAGAGGGCTTTTTGATTCTTTTCTCGCAGATCTGGGAAATATGAACAAGACCGGAAAGACCGTTCCCAAGATCCACAAAAGCTCCGTATGGCTGGAGGCTTTCTACCGTTCCTTCTGTTACCAGTCCCACCTGAACATTTGAAATTTTTTTCTTTCTCTCTTCCTCTGCCTGCTCTCTCAGAAGTTCTCTTGCAGAAAGAATCAGCTTTTTACTGTCTTTGTCACACTCGATCACCTGAACCCGTATCTGACGGTTCAGATATTCCTCTGTATCCTCCACATATCCAAGAGAAAGTCTTGAAGCCGGAATAAATCCCCGTACACCTTCCACATACGCAATGACGCCTGCATTGGTGATTCCCTTTACTGTAACGTCAAGAGCTTCTCCTGATTCTTTATATTCCCGGATTTTTTCCCATGCGAGCACATCTGCCGCCTCAACCCTGGAAAGAAGAATATTGCCGTTTCCGTCATCTTTACGGACAACCGTGGCAGAAACCTCGTCTCCCGGATGAACTTCCTCTTTCAGATTAAATCCCGGCTCTCTGGTATAGTCTTCAGCCGGAAGCACACCCTCCGCATAATATTTCAGATCAAGGATCACTTCCTTTTCGTCCACACTTACTACTGTTCCGGTAAGAATGTCCCCTTCTTCTATTTTTTTCATAGACTCATTCAGCTCTTTTTCGTAATCTTTCATTGTTTCAGCCATAATATACTACTCCCTTTCCTGCTATTATTTTCCTGCGTCCTCTGTCAGAACTGTGCAGCAGCTTTTATTTATGTCATATGATACCGCAGGTTCAAAACCCGGCATTCGCATCACTGAACCTCGTTAAGTGTCCAGTCATATTTCCTCACGAAATTCATCCTGTGTCTCCGACCCGGATTCATTAAGTGTTCCTATTATACCATACGGGGTTTCTGACCTACAACCTATTTACAGCTTAACAGCAAAAAAGCTCCCTGATTCAGGGAGCTCTATAAACGAGGAGTGCCCCGGCAGTGGTTTACCGGGGCAATTATTATGAAAAAATTTATGTGTAATGAAGAACATTACAACGTCATAACATTGTTCTTTCGAACTGTTTTTATCATAGCAATCTTTTATGAACTTTCTATGAACAAACAGTGAATCTTTCGTGTATTTGCACAATATTTTTTCTTATATTCCTCTGTTTTTTATAAAAATACTACATATTCTTCTTTGCTTTACCAAATTAACGTTGTGTAATATACATAATTTATTTATCTTTATATCCAAATTGTCTGCAACCTGTTGTCAATTCAGGATATCTTTTACCATATCTACCAGTTTTCCGAAAATACTCTTAACATCCTCTTTGGTAACTCCCAGACTCTCCAGCTTATCATATACCTTATGGACCTGCTCCCTCAGCTGTTCTTCATCAAGATCCATATTTTTAAACTTGTTATAAAGACTTACCAGAGTGCTTTTTTCAGAATCTGACAACGTAAAACCGGCTGCCTGTGCTGCGGTGTCAATCGCAGAAGAAATCTCTTCGTCAGTAACATCTGCCTGTCCAACTGAATCCATTGCAGATATGATAATGTCAACCACCTTATCCGGATCAGAGAGAAGATCTCCTATTCCGCTCTCCTTCAAAAGGTCCACTGCCTGATCTACCGCAGCATCTGTTGCAGTATCCGCGGATACGACAGCAGGCGCTGTACATGTAAGCGCTCCTGCAAGAATCCATGCACTTAATTTTTTTATTTTCATTTTTATTACCTCCGTTTTGTCTGAAACCATGTTCTGGAAAACCATTGCTGTTTTCCTGCAATTATATCAGAAATACCTTATGCCCCGTTGCCGGCAGCCTGGCAAAATGTCTTCCCAATGACCTTTGGAAATATCATCTTTTTTCTGACATCTGCTATTATATCACACTTTCAAACCTGCGCTGTAATATGTTTATGAACATTTTCCCTTCTTTCAGATCAGATCTGTCATTCATAAATCTTTCTATATTCGTTCATTATTTTTTCATATCTTAAACATGAAACTCTCATATTTTACAGATATACTATTCACATAAAAATAATACAGCCAACATTATTTTTATAATTTTCTTTTTCATATGTTGGATACCTGTAAAGGTATTCAACTCTCCTTCCTTTTAAATTTAATAAATCTTCAAGTAAAAAGCATCCGACCAGCCACCGGATGCTTTTTACATACTCTTTTTTCTGTCATACAGTCCATTCTCTGCTGTGGCGGCATCACCGGGATGCCGTACAGCAAAATGCATTTGTCAGAGCGGCAAACTGCTCCAGACTCAGAGCTTCTCCTCTGATATTCAGAGGAAGCCCGCAGGCGCTGATCGCGCTCTCAACCTGTTCTTTTGTATAATTCAGTTCCTGGGAATTTTTCAGCCCATTGGCCATTGTTTTTCTTCTCTGGTTAAAAGATGCGCGAATAAGCCGGAACATCAGCTTTTCATTCTGCACCTGAACAGGCGGCTCTTTGTGTCTTTTCAGGCGGATCACGGCGCTTCCCACCTTTGGTCTTGGCATAAAACAGTTGGGCGGCACATTTGCTACAATCTCCGGTTCCGCATAATACTGAACGGCCAGAGACAACGCCCCGTAATCCTTTGACCCCGGACCTGTCTGCATACGGTCTGCCACTTCTTTCTGAACCATTACTGTTATGGATTCTACCGGAACATGGCTCTCAAACAGTCCCATAATGATCGGTGTTGTAATATAATAGGGCAGATTTGCAACTACCTTGATCGCCTTTCCCTGATTTTTTTCATCTGCTATCTTCTGAATATCTGTTTTCAGGATATCCCCGTGAATAATATTTACATTATCCCAGTCCTTCAGCGTATCCTGCAGTATGGGGATCAGAGCATCGTCGATCTCCACTGCCGTGACTGCTCTGGCAGAGTCTGCCAGATACTGTGTCATAGTTCCGATTCCCGGTCCTATTTCCAGTACAAAATCATCTTTTGTTATTTCAGATGCCCGAATGATTTTTTCCAGAACATGAGTATCGATCAAAAAATTTTGACCAAACCTTTTCTGAAAAACAAATCCATACTTCTGAAGAACTTCAATCGTGTATTTGGGATTTCCAAGATAAGGTCTGGTCATAATCTTTACTTCCTTTTCCGTTATTTATTTTTTATGTTACTTAAAATCCTTTTCGTAGAGAACTGTATATCCGTCCATATCTGTTCTCTTCTTGGAAATATTTCTGCTCAGTTTACGGATTCCGCCGGTAGATTTTGCAATGGCATTATCAATGATTTCCTTTACAGCGCCTACGTTCATAGGCATATCTTCTTTCTGATTCACACTGATCAGATTGTAAAGTACCAACATTGCCTGCTGATCAATCGTATAACCCCGTTCTCTTGTATAAACCATTGCAAAGTTTACAAGCTCATCATTGGTAAATACCGGGATATTGATCATAGATGTAAATTTGGACGTAAATTTCGGGAATCTTGCCATCAGCTTTCTCATTCCGATCTTTTCGTCTTCCAGAATCACGATCATTCCGTCTGTGCGGAAATCCATTGCCTTGCTTAACTGATTTACGGTTTCTTTTTTAAGCTGGTTTGCATTTTCAATTACAAGGAAACCACCTGCCATCTTTTTGACGATTGCAGGAATATTTTTGCCATTGATCTGCTCTGCAAATACATAGGCAACCTTGGCGGCTTCAAGATTCAGTTCCTTGCATATTGCAGGAATCAGTCCTGAGATCAGTCTTGTTTTTCCTGTCTCTCTTCCGCCCATAACAATAATGTTTCCGGTTCTGGACGTTTTGTCAGCAGCAGCCATCTGAACGTCGCAAAGCGCGTCTACAAGCTGCTCTCTCAGCCCAGGTACTCTTGCAAAATATGTAAACAGTTTTTTCTCGCTGTCTGTAAGAGTTTTCTCCCTGGGAATAATATCCATTGCCTCCTGAGGACGGATGGTATCAACAAACCGTTCCAGTTCCTCAGCCTGACTCAGACGGACATTTTTCTTCTTCCGAGGAGCCTTCTGTCCTGCCGGCTCTTCTTTAAATACTGTTTTTCTGTCCGGATCCGGTTTTCGGATCTCTGCATTCTTCTCTTCTGAAATTATTTTTGCAGATTTATTTTTTGAAATAGGATTACGGCTTACGACAGGAAGCTCTTCCGGTTCTTCTTCATAAAAATCATCTTCCTCGTCGTCGGATTCTTCTCCGTAAAAGTCGTCGTCATCAAACTCTTCGTAGAAGTCATCTCCGTCATCAGACTCATCTTCGTAGAAATCATCGTCCTCATCGTCAGATTCTTCCCCGTAAAAATCATCGTCCCCGTCATCATATTCATCGCCGTAGAAATCATCGTCCTCATCATCAGAAGCATCTTCATAAAACTCTTCTGCTTCTCCAAACTCTTCTTCCAGAAGCTCCTCCGGATCTTTGTGATCTTTTCTTCCAGCCGGACCATTAAGGAATTCCTCTTCTGCTCTCCGAAGATCCTCTTCTGTCATATAATCTTCATCGTCAGGATCTGCTGCATGAACGTCCTCCGCCTTCGGTTTATCATCCGGAATTTCAATTCCCTGGGCAGTTGCTGCTGAAAGGATCATGTCTTCCAGATTAAAGTCAAAATCGATTTCTGCTTCCGTCTCGTTCTTTTCTGCTCCTGGCAGGATCACTTCCGGAGCCTTGGGAATTTCCGGCATAATATCACTTTCCAGATCTATATTTTTCATGGATTCCGGAATTTCAAGCTGAGGAAGCTCTGTACTGCTGTCAGAAAGTGTCTCTTCCTCCTCCAGGCGTGAAACTGTCTGATCGGAAAAATCTTCAAATATCTCATTTACATCAATTTCCGGTTCCTCAGCTTCTTCCGTCTCAGCAAAGCTGTCCTGAGAAATATTTTCTTCTTCCTGAAGAACAGAAACTTCTTCCGGTTCCAGCTCCGGAACGTTTTTATGTTCCTTTTCAGAAAAACGATCCCTGAGCATTTCTTCCTGAAGATCTTCTTCCTCTTTTGTAAAGTCCTCTTCTTTCTTTTTGCCGTTAAAAATATCCCGGATGCCTTTGGAAATTTTTTCCTGAAGGCTTTCCGCACTGTTTACATCTCTCTCATCAATGCGAACACTTTCAATCACAGGAGAATCTTCATCCGGAAGAACCTCATATTTGTTCTCTGCATCAGAACCGGTTTCCCGGGCTTCCCCTGACTGAGTCATCTGATCAACAGTTGTCAGATTCGGAATAAACTGTTTCTCATACTGCTCTCTTTCTTTCCCGGTAAGCTGTCCCATCCGGTTTTTCAGATCCATTGCTTTCAGCACATAACGGCCTTCGCTGAACCAGAGAATGATATCGTTGCACATTTCCAGGCATTTTTTCATATCGCCTTTCTGGTAGTACAGCTTTGCCAGTTCATAGGACCATCTCTCTGTAAACTCACGTTCCTTATATTCTTCCAGAATACGGATCTGCTCGTCCAGAGACACCTGTTTCGCTTTGCTGATCTTATATTTGAGAATATACTGGGTATTGTCATTGGGAGCAACCTCCAGATATTCCTCATAAAACTCTTCCGCTTCCTCGATATCCTGCATTTTCAAAGATACCTCGATCAGCCTGTACAAAATATTTTTACCGATAGGCGCCCGATGATATGCCAGAAGAAAAATCTCCTTACTTTCCTCATATCTCTTATTTGCAGCATAAATCTCACCAACCACGCACAGATTATGAACATTTTTTACTCTGCGCCAGTCAATGCTCTCAACAACCTCAACTGCTTCCTTGTATTTTTTCTGAGCTACAAGGTTGTCAATACGGCTCACTTTTATTCGAAATTCCTCTTTATCCAATATACATTCACCAACTTTCCATAATTAAAACAAGTTTAACATATGCATTTATGCTTGTCAAAGAACTTTCCCCGGAAAAATAAATTCCGGGGAAAAATTACTGCTGTTTACAGTTCACTTTTTTTACTGGATTAAAAACTTCACCCTTTACAACCCTGAATACTTTATTAATGTGAAACTGATGGTTCACAAAATCATCCAGGCCTGTACAGGTGATCAATGTCTGAATATCATGGATACTGTCCAGAAGATACGTCTGACGGCTGCTGTCCAACTCTGAAAGTACATCATCCAGAAGAAGCACAGGCGTATCTCCGATTTTTTTCTTTACAAGATATATTTCCGAAAGTTTCAAAGACAGAGCGGCTGTCCTCTGCTGTCCCTGCGATCCGTATTTCCTGATATCAATACCATTTACCAGAAAACAGAGATCATCTCTGTGAGGTCCTGAAGAGGTCATTTTCATCCGGATATCCCTGTCCCTGTTTCTGAAAAGCAGCTCCTCAAAATCCTCTTCCTGTGCGCTTGGTTCATAAATAACCTGAAGAAGCTCTTCACCGCCGGTAAGATTTTTGTGAATATCACAGATGATCTCATTTAACTCTTCCACAAAAGTCTGGCGTTTGCGAATCAGCTTTCTGCCGTACTGTATCATCTGCTGATCCCACACTTCCAGCGTATCTTTCAAAGATGGATTCGCATACATATCCTTCAGAAGACGGTTTCTCTGGTTTACAATATGATTATATCCGGCCAGATCAGACAGATAGATCTGATCCAGCTGACACAGCTCCAGATCCAGAAATCTTCTTCTTTCACCAGGACCGTTTTTAATAATATTAAGATCCTCCGGCGAAAAAAATACAAGATTTACAATTCCAAAAAGCTCTCTTGCTTTTTTAACCGGAAGCCCGTTGACTGCAGCTCCTTTTGCCTTGTTTTTCCGAAGATGCATGTCCAGCTTGTAAGAAAGACCATCCTTTTTTACCATCATCCGGATGTGAGCATCCTCCTGACCGAAACGGATCATCTCTCTGTCCTTACTTCCCTTATGAGACTTTGTTGTCCCACAAAGATATACAGATTCCAGAATATTTGTTTTTCCCTGTGCATTATCCCCGTAAAAAATATTTGTTTCCCTGTCAAGATTCAGCTCAAGGGTTTCATAATTCCTGAAATTTTTTAATTGTACAGACTCTATATACATAATCTACCTGATCACTTTTATATCCTGTCCGTTAAAGGAGATCACATCCCCTTCATACACTTTTCTGCCGCGACGTTCGTCAACTTCACCGTTCACTTTAACAAGCCCGTCCTGAATGACAAACTTTGCCTCAACTCCGTCTTCTACAACTCCTGCAAGTTTCAAAGCCTGTCCCAGCTTGATAAATTCATCTCTGATTTTGATTTCCACAATGATCCTCCTTTATCTTGCCTGATTCTGGCTGATATTTACAGGCAGGATCAGATAGGTGTATGTCTCCTCATCATCTCTGATAAAACATGGAGCCTTGGGATTCATAAGGTACATATGAATATTTTCATCATCAATAACTTTCAAAGCATCGATCAGGAATTTCGGGTTAAATCCGATGAGAATATCCTTTCCTTCTTTCTCAATATCGATCTCTTCATTCATGGATCCCATGGAAGAATCAATTTTAAGCTCCATTTTATTATCTCTGATATCAATGACGATCGGTTTTTTATCCCCTTCTCTTACAAGAAGTGTGGCGCGGTCAATACAGTTCAGAAATTCTTTTTTATTTACAGACAGCTTGGTATCATAATCACTGGAAAGCATCTGATCAATGCGGAAGTATTCTCCCTCGATCAGTCTTGATACCACCATGGTCTGATCAAACTCAAACAATATATGGTTTTTTGTAAAATAAATGCTTACCTGATCATCAACCTCACCGGAAAGGATTTTGCTGATCTCACTAAGTGTCTTTCCAGGAACGACAATCTTTTTGTCAGAATATTCTCTCTTAAGAGGCATGCGTCTAATGGATATACGATGGCCGTCCAGAGACACTATTTTCAGACAATTATTCTTTATCTCAAAAAGTTCACCTGTCATTAACCGGTTATTTTCGTTTACAGCAATAGAAAACAGAGTTTGGCGGATCATTTCTTTTAATGTAAACTGTGAAAGAGTAAGAGATTCATCCCGTTCAATAACAGGAAGGTAGGCAAAATCTTCTCCTGTTTTTCCCGGAATTGTAAATTTTGCTTTTTCACAGGTGATCGTTGCTACATAATTTTCATCTGTATGGATGGTCACGTCATTATCAGGAAGTCTTCTGATGATCTCATAGAAAATTTTTGCATCAAGAGCAACCATTCCTTTTTCAGCAATTGTTCCGTCAACAATTGTTTCAATTCCCAGTTCCATATCATTTGTAGTAAATTTGATCTGGTTTGTTGAGGCATCGATCAGAATACATTCCAGAATCGGCATTGTTGTTTTAGAAGGAACAGCTTTCAAAGAGATATTAACGCTTTTTAATAAACTTGTTTTGGAACAGATAATTTTCATGTTGTGTATAACTCCCTTCCTGTTTGAAAATGGCTTTTTAAAAAAATAAATAAGAAAAAATCCGTATTAGCCGCCTTAGGGGCTGTGAATATGTGAAAAAGTCCAAAAAAGCCTTAAAAATCAAGACTTTCAAACTGTATAACTTCGTGTAAAACCCCGGGTTTCATATGTGGATAAAGTAATTATCCCTGTGGATTAATTTTCTTCCTGAGGGTGTCAATGGAATTTTTCAGGTTGTCATTTGTCTGAAGTTCTTTCTCAATTTTTTCAATTCCATGCATAACTGTAGTGTGATCGCGGTTTCCGAGATTTTTTCCAATGGTTTTCAGTGATGTATCAATGATATCCCTGCATAAATACATGGCAATCTGTCTCGGCATAACTATTTTTGAGCTTCTTTTGTTTCCGCAGAGGTCTGCTGTTGTCACATGATAGTGCTCTGCCACTACAGAAATAATGTATTCCGGCGTGATCTCCTTCTGCTGGTCCGGTGAAATGATATCTTTCAGCGCTTTTTCAGCAAGTTCCAAAGTGACTTCCTTTTTTTCAAGCTTGGAACTTGCCATTACTTTATTAAAGGCGCCTTCCAGCTCACGGATATTTGATTTTATATTGGTGGCTATGTATTTTATAACCTCTTCGCTGATATTATAGCCGTCCAGTTCTTCCTTTTTATGAAGAATTGCCATTCGGGTTTCATAATCCGGCAGTGTAATATCTGCGATCAGACCCCACTCGAACCGGGAACGGAAGCGTTCCTCCAGAATTTCCATATCTTTCGGAGGTTTATCAGAAGATATGATAATCTGTTTTTTGGCGCTGTGGAGACTGTTGAAGGTATGGAAAAATTCTTCCTGTGTGGACTCTTTTCCTATAATAAACTGGATATCGTCAACAAGAAGAACGTCAATATTCCTGTATTTTTCACGGAATTTGGACATTGCTGAATTATTTCCGTTTCGGATCGTCTCGATCAGTTCATTGGTAAATTCTTCACTTGTTACATAAAGAACCTTACTGTTTTCATTATTGTCAATAATATAATGCGCAATGGAATGCATCAGGTGAGTTTTTCCCAGTCCGGCGCCTCCGTAAATAAAAAGAGGATTATAAGTATCTCCCGGAGATTCCGCAACTGCAAGAGCTGCTGCCTGGGCAAATTTATTGTTGCTTCCTACAATAAAGCTGTCAAAAGTATATTTTGGATTCAGATGAGCTTCCTCACATCTTTGATCGCGAAGAGATTTGGATTCAGACATATTATAGGAAGGAATTTCTTTTTTCGGGACATTTTCCGGAAGAATAAACTGGATTTCACAGCTTTCCATTCCCGTAACCTCGCAGATTGTAACCTGAAGAGGCAGTCTGTATTTTTTATTTACAATATCTAATAGAACACTCTGTTCAGAAGGAACGAGGATCGTGACAACGTTGTCCCTTACCTCGTATACTTTCAAAGGCTTCAGCCATGTATTGAAGGCAACGTTCGCAACATCATATTCAACTTTCACGATTTGAAGGATTTCATCCCATTTTTCTATAACTTTATCCATTTTCACTCTCCCGGTTCCTGGTTTCAGGTGTTTTTTTGTTTATATTAAGTCTGAAAGACATAAATATCCTTATATATATTATAATAAATAAAGGTTTTACGCAATCCTTATTTGAATAATTGTAGTTATACACATTTTTCCACATGTGGATAATGTGAGAGATGTGGAAAATCCCCTTTAAGTTTACATAAAACCGGAAATAGTGGATAAATACCTATGGGGATTGTGTATAAAGTTGTCCACGTAATAATCCTTGTAAAATAAAGGGATTTTTAAACATAATGTGTAAAAATAAGTCGAAAAATGTGGACATTTTTTAGGGTATCCTCAGAGTTATCCACAAGTTATCCACAAAATGTGGATAACATTACGTAAACTGAAGATTTCCACATATAGATGTTGATTCTAAACAACCGGAAGTAAGAGAAACTTTCAAACCTGATAATAAACAGTCCTTTTGTATAAAAATCTTATTTTTAGCTTGACGAACAGGGGGTTTATGAATATAATTGAAATGATGTTCTATGAAAATTTTTAAATTGGATAATAGATAAAGGAGGTGCTTTACCTATGAAAATGACATTTCAGCCAAAGAAGAGATCAAGAGCTAAAGTTCACGGATTCAGAGCCCGCATGAGCACAAAAGGCGGCCGTAAAGTATTAGCTGCAAGAAGATTAAAAGGAAGAAAGCAGTTATCAGCATAAGATCAGACATAAGACCGCAGTATTGTGGTCTTTTCTTCTATACAGGATTATTTCTGTAAGAATAAGAATTGAAGGAGGACCAGATGAAATATTCAGAGTCCTTAAAGAAAAGCAAAGATTTTCAGCAGGTTTACAGACATGGAACATCAAAGGCAAATCGGTATCTGGTGATGTACGTACTGGAAAATCAGTACATGAAGAATCGTCTGGGAATATCAGTAAGTAAAAAAGTAGGAAACAGTGTGGTCCGCCACAGAATCACCAGATTGATAAGGGAAAGTTATCGTTTAAATGAACCGTTATTTTGTAACGGCCTGGATATTGTAGTAATTGCCAGAGCATCTGCAAAGGGAAAAAGCTATCAGGAAATAGAAAGCGCTCTGCTGCATCTGGCCGGAAAGCATCATATAACAGGTGAAAAGAAAAATGAAGAATATTCTGATTAAACTGATACGGCTTTATCAAAAATATTTATCACCGATGAAGAGAACAAAATGCCCTTATATTCCCACATGTTCTCAGTATGGTTTGGAGGCAATCCAAAAATATGGCGCGATCAAGGGTGGATTGCTTGCCCTCTGGAGAATTTTAAGGTGTAATCCTTTTTCTCACGGAGGATATGATCCTGTGCCATAATCAGGAGGAAATGAAAATTGGAATTGATGATTTTAGCTACAAAGAACTCGACGCCGATCATTGGCCAGATCTCTGTTGTTATGGGCTGGATTATGAACGGTATCTACAAATTCCTTGACGGATTGTTCGGAATCCAGAATCTCGGTCTTTGTATCATTATTTTCAGTATTCTGATCTATCTTTTTATGACTCCTCTTCAGATCAAGCAGCAGAAGTTCTCAAAACTGAGTTCAGTTATGCAGCCGGAGCTGATGAAGATCCAGAAAAAATATCAGAATAAAAAAGATCAGGTTTCCATGCAGAAAATGCAGGAAGAAACCTCAGCAGTTTACCAGAAATACGGAGTATCACCTACCGGAAGCTGTGTTCAGCTTTTGATCCAGCTTCCGATCCTGTGGTCTCTGTGGCATGTAATCCAGAATATTCCTGCCTATGTTGGCAGTGTAAAAAGTGTTCTTGACGGAGTTGCTTCTCAGATTATCGGTGTCAGCGGATATACGAATATCCTTCAGGACTTTATCACTGATAATAAAATGACCCGTGTTCGTTTGATTCTTGAGGGAGAAACCGCAACCTCAAATTCTGTCATTGACTTTTTGTATGCTCTTTCTCCGGCACAGTGGGATAAACTGGGCGATATGAGCCAGTTTGCAGGATTTTCTGATGCGATTAACAGTACTGCATCTGAGATTTCCCACATGCAGAGCTTTCTGGGGCTGAACATTGCAGATATGCCATGGAACTATATCACAGCAGTTGTTGCAGGCGGATCCATTCTTCTTGCAATCGCAGCGCTTCTTATCCCGATTCTTTCCTGGGGAACTCAGGTGCTGAACCTGAAGCTGATGCCGCAGGCTGCTCAGAATGATGATGGCGCAAATCCCATGGCAAGTTCCATGAAGACCATGAACATGGTAATGCCTCTTATGTCAGCATTTTTCTGCTTCACATTCCCGGTAGGTCTTGGTATTTACTGGATTTCCAGTGCTGTTGTAAGAAGCGTCCAGCAGGTTCTTATTAACCGTCATCTGAACAAGATGGATATTGAAGTTCTGATTAATGAAAACATGAAGAAAATAGAAGAGAAGAGGGCAAAAGCCGGACTTCCGCCTCAGAAGATCACTAATCAGGCACATCAGAGTGTAAAAAATATCAACAAGGTAGAAAAAGGAAACAGTGGTTCACCGGAAGCAGAGCGTGCGAAAAAGGTTGAGGAATCCTACAAAAAGGCAGCAGCTGCAAAACCGGACAGTATTACAGCAAAAGCAAATCTGGTAAGAACCTTTGACGAAAGAAATAAGAAGAAATAGGAAGGAACGGAGGGGTTCATCATGAATGAGTATGTTCAGTTTTCTGCAAAAACGAAAAATGAAGCAATTACAAAAGCGTGTATTGAACTGGGCGTATCCAGTGATCAGTTGGACATTCAGGTGATTACTGAGGGAAGTACAGGTTTCTTTGGATTTGGAAGCAAGCCGGCTATCATTAAAGTACGTAAGCTTGAAGTTTCTTCCGAGGAAGCAGAAATCGAAAAAATTGTAGATTCAGTAAAAATTGAATCCTTTAAGGAAGAGAAAAAGGCACCGAAACAGCATTCCAGACCTTCTCATAAGGCTGAAAAGAGGGAAGAGCCTGCAGCAGAGGAAAAAGAGCCTGTAAAAGACAGGCAGCCGAAGCCGGTAAAGGAAAAGACCTTTAAAGAAAAGCCTGTAAGAGAGCCTAAGGAAAAGGTTCAGAAAGAAAAACCTGTAAAACAGTCCAGAGAGATCGAGGTACTTTCTGATCCGGAGGAAATCAAAGAAATCGAAGAGAGAGCGCTTGTATTTCTCAGAGAAGTATTTTCTTCCATGGAACTGGGCGAGGTTCAGATCACTTCAAAATACAATACAAAGGACGGCTGTCTGGAGGTTGATTTTGAGGGACAGGATATGGGAATTCTGATTGGAAAAAGAGGACAGACCCTTGATTCTCTTCAGTATCTGACAAGTCTTGTTGTGAATAAAGGTAAATCTACCTATATCCGGGTAAAACTGGATACAGAAGATTACCGCAGAAGAAGAAAAGAGACACTGGAAAATCTGGCAAGAGGAATTGCCTACAAGGTAAAGAAAACCAGAAAACCGGTTGTTCTTGAACCAATGAATCCTTATGAAAGAAGAATCATCCATTCTGCTCTTCAGGGAAATAAATTTGTAGAGACTGTCAGTGAAGGTGAAGAGCCTTACCGTCATGTAGTTGTAAAACTGAAAAGATATTAAGATGAGATACATCTGAACAAAAATGTTATTCTGGGTGAAAGCGTGAATAATACGGACTTGACGTAGGCTTTTTCCCGGAGTAACATTTTTTTATGTAAAGGTTTTTGAAGGATATATGGATACACTAATAAAAATGTCAGTGTATATTTTTTATAAACAGGTATGAGAAAGAGATCTATTTTATACCAGAAAACACAGTTTAATTTATGCATACAAACAGGAGGATTGCAGATGGAGACAACGATTGCAGCAATTTCCACAGCAATGAGCGCTTCCGGCATCGGAATCGTCCGGATCAGCGGAGAAGATGCAATGAATGTGATTTCCAGGATCTACCGGTCAAAGAATGGAAAGAAAAATATAAAAGAAGTAAAAACTCATACCATTCATTATGGATATATCTGCGATGGAGAGGAAACGGTAGATGAAGTTCTGGTGATGGTAATGCGCGGTCCAAAAACATATACAGGAGAAGACACGGTAGAAATTGACTGTCATGGCGGTGTTTTTGCCATGAAGAGAGTTCTGGAAACTGTTCTGAAAAACGGAGCGCAGGTAGCGGAACCCGGAGAATTTACAAAACGTGCTTTTCTGAACGGGAGACTGGATCTTTCTCAGGCTGAGGCTGTTATGGATGTGATTCAGGCAAAAAGCGACATAGCGTTGAAAAGCTCTGTAGAGCAGCTGAAGGGATCGGTTCTCCGGGTGATCCGGGAAATCAGGGCAAAGCTTCTTCATCATATTGCGTATATAGAAACCGCGCTTGATGATCCGGAGCATTTTGATCTGGAGGGGTATCCAGATGAACTGATGGAAGTGGTAAAGGAAGAGGCAGAAGAGGTGAAAAAGCTTCTGAAGTCTGCTGATGACGGAAAAATGATCCAGGAGGGTATCCGCACAGTTATCCTGGGAAAACCAAATGCAGGAAAATCCTCTCTGTTAAATTTTCTTGTAGGAGAGGATCGGGCAATTGTAACAGAAATTGCAGGAACCACAAGAGATACGCTGGAGGAATATATTTCTCTTCATGGAATCAGTTTAAGGATCATTGATACAGCCGGCATCAGAGAGACAGAAGATATTGTAGAAAAAATTGGTGTGGAAAAGGCCAGACAGATGGCTGAAAAAGCAGACCTGATCCTTTATGTGGTAGATTCTTCCAAGCCTCTTGATAAAAACGATGAAGAGATCATGGAGCTGCTTCATGGAAGAAAAAGTATTATTATTTATAATAAAACAGATCTGACTCCAGTGGTTTCGCCTCAGCATCTGGAAGAGAAAACAGGAAAACAGGTGATACCTGTGTCAGTGGTGGAAGGATCAGGAATAGAAAACCTGGAAACAGCCATTAAAGAAATGTTTTTCCGCGGGGAGATTTCCTTTAATGATGAGGTTTATATTACAAATGCACGTCATAAGACTGCCCTGGAAGAGGCGGAGAGAAGCCTTAACATGGTAATGGAAAGTATTGAAGCAGGAATGCCGGAGGATTTCTTTTCCATTGATCTGATGGGAGCTTATGAAAGCCTTGGAAAGATTATGGGCGAATCCCTGGGCGAAGATCTGATAAATGAGATATTCAGCAAGTTCTGTGTAGGAAAATAGATGGAGGACAGAGGAATGTGCGCAAAGAGGTTGGAAAAAAATTGTGACATTGTTGTTGTGGGGGCAGGGCACGCAGGCTGTGAAGCAGCCCTGGCAGCGGCAAGACTTGGATTTGAGACAGTAATGTTTACAGTAAGTGTGGACAGCATTGCCCTTATGCCCTGTAACCCAAATATCGGAGGAAGCTCCAAGGGGCATCTGGTAAGAGAGGTGGATGCTCTTGGCGGCGAAATGGGAAAGAATATTGACAAGACCTTATTCAGTTCAAAAATGCTGAATAAATCAAAGGGACCAGCGGTTCATTCACTGAGAGCGCAGGCAGATAAACAGGCTTACAGCAATGAAATGCGTAAAACACTGGAAAATCAGGAGCATCTGACCATAAGACAGGGAGAAGTAACCCGACTTCTTACAGAGGAGAACCGGATTACAGGTGTGGAGCTTTACTCAGGCGCTGTTTACCACTGCCGTGCGGTAATCCTGTGTACAGGAACTTATCTGAAATCCCGCTGCATTTACGGAGATGTCAGTGACTATACTGGTCCTAACGGTCTGCAGGCAGCAAATTACCTGACAGATTCGCTGAAAGAGCTTGGAGTGGAAATGTTCCGGTTTAAGACAGGAACACCGGCCCGTATTGCAGGAAATACCATTGATTATTCAAAAATGGAAGAGCAGTTCGGAGATGAAAGAGTTGTGCCGTTTTCTTTTTCCACAGATCCGGAAGCTGTACAGATTCCGCAGAAATCCTGCTGGCTGACCTACACAAATGAAAAAACTCATGAGATCATCCGGAACAATCTGGACCGTTCACCCCTTTATTCCGGTATGATCGAGGGAACAGGACCCAGATACTGCCCGTCTATTGAGGACAAGGTAGTACGCTTTGCTGATAAAAACCGCCATCAGGTATTTATTGAGCCGGAAGGACTTTATACAAATGAAATGTACGTGGGAGGAATGTCCAGTTCTCTTCCTGAGGACGTTCAGGATGCCATGTATCATTCTGTTCCCGGACTGGAAAATGCAAAGATCGTAAAAAATGCCTATGCTATTGAATACGACTGCATCAATCCCCGACAGCTTTATCCTACACTGGAATTTAAGAATATAAAAGGCCTGTTCAGCGCGGGGCAGTTTAACGGAAGCTCCGGATATGAGGAAGCGGCAGCCCAGGGACTGATTGCAGGCATTAATGCAGCGCTGAAGCTGAAAGGGAAAGAAATGCTGGTTCTGGATCGCTCAGAGGCGTATATAGGTGTTCTTATTGATGACCTTGTAACAAAAGAAAACCATGAGCCTTACCGGATGATGACAAGCCGTGCAGAGTACAGGCTGCTTCTCAGACAGGACAACGCAGACCTCAGACTTCGCAGAAAGGGCTATGAAGCCGGGCTGATCCAGGAGGAAACCTGGCAGAAAACACTGGACAAAGAAAAGGCAATAGAGGCAGAAATAAAAAGAACCGAACATGTGACTATTGGAGGAACACCTGAGGTTCAGAAGCTTCTTGAGGAAAAAGGAAGCACTCTTCTGAAGTCCGGAACAACGCTTGCAGAGCTGATCAGAAGACCTGAGCTTACGTATGACGATCTGGCTGCTGTTGATAAAGAAAGACCTGAGCTTCCGTGGGATGTCAAACAGCAGGTAGAGATCAACCTGAAATATGACGGTTATATTAAACGCCAGATGAAACAGGTGGAACAGTTTAAAAAGCTGGAAACAAAAAAGATTCCTGAGGATCTTGATTACGAAAAGGTTGGAAGCCTTCGTATTGAGGCAAGACAGAAGCTGGAAGCCTACAGACCGGTTTCCATTGGACAGGCATCCAGGATTTCCGGTGTTTCACCGGCAGACGTATCGGTACTGCTTGTATATCTGGAACAGTACAGAAAAGGCAGACAATAAATCAGATAAGGAGAAGATTATGGCATACGATTTAAGTGTACTGGATCAGGGCTGTCAGGAAATGGGCATTGTCCTGGACGGGGAACAGAGGCAGCAGTTTGTGGATTTTTATGAGTATCTTGTAGAAAAAAACAAGGTCATGAACCTGACAGGGATTACAGAATTTCAGGAGGTGCTTGTAAAACATTTTCTGGACAGTCTTGCCTGTGTAAAAGCAGTTGACATAAAAAAAGTAAAACGTATGATGGATGTGGGAACAGGGGCCGGATTTCCGGGAGTGCCTCTGAAGATCGCATTTCCTCATCTGGAAGCCTGCCTTCTGGATTCCCTGAAAAAAAGGGTGAACTTTCTGGAGGAGACCTTTGATCTCTTAAAGCTGACAGATATTACGGCTGTTCACGGAAGAGCAGAAGAATATGCAAAAAACAAAGCCTACAGAGAAAGCTTTGATCTTTGCGTATCAAGAGCAGTATCCAATCTGGCAACTCTTTCTGAATACTGCCTGCCCTATGTAAAGGTTGGCGGAAGCTTTATTTCCTATAAGTCGGGAACGGTTCAGGAAGAGGCAGAGCAGGCGGAAAAAGCAGTAAAAATCCTTGGAGGAAAAATCAGGGATGTGGTTTATTTCAGTCTTCCGGATTCAGAGATCCAGAGATCTCTGGTAGTGATTGAAAAAGTAAAATCCACACCGGGAAAATATCCCCGAAAAGCAGGAACACCTTTGAAAGAACCTCTTGTATAACTGGTTTCACAAAATCATCACACAATTCCCCTACTTTTATCACAACTTTTTCATAGAATATTTATAAGGCGGACAAACACAGAGTCCGCCTTCCATACAATCAGGGAAAAAGGAGGAGAGTTCAGTGATTGAAGTCAGCAATCTGGTCAAACGGTACGGAGACCATACAGCAGTTGACTACCTTTCTTTTCAGATAGAGAAAGGCAAAATTTATGGATTTCTTGGTCCAAACGGCGCAGGAAAATCTACAACAATGAATATGATCACCGGCTATATCGCGTCTACAGAAGGTACAGTAACCATAGACGGACATGATATTCTGGAGGAGCCGGAAAAGGCAAAAAAATGCATCGGTTATCTTCCCGAGCAGCCACCGCTTTATTTCGATATGACCGTTCTGGAATATATGAAATTTGCAGCGGATCTGAAAAAAATCCCAAAAGACAAGAAAAAAGCCATGATCGAAGAGGTCATGGATATGGTGAAAATTACAGATATGAAAAACCGTCTGATCAAAAATCTTTCCAAAGGTTATCGTCAGAGGGTGGGACTTGCCCAGGCAATTCTCGGTTATCCGGAGGTTATCATACTGGACGAGCCAACTGTAGGACTTGACCCGAAGCAGATCATAGAGATCAGAGATCTGATCAAAAGTCTGAAAAAAAAGCATACGGTTATTTTAAGCTCTCATATTCTTTCTGAGGTCAGTGCGATCTGCGATTATGTGCTGATCATTTCTCACGGAAAGCTTGTGGCAAGCGATACTCCTGATAATCTTGGAAAACTGGCAGCAGGCTCTAACAATCTGAATCTTCTGGTAAAAGGAGAAAAGAGCCGTATCCGTCAGCTTCTGGAAGAAATTTCCGGAGTAAAGGAAATCTCCATAGAGAAAAAATCAGACCAGGAGGGCTGGAATGTGACTGTCTCCACAGAAGAAAATGCGGATATCCGTGAAGAAGTATTCTTTAAAATGGCAGAAAATCATTGTCCGATTCTGGAAATGCAGTCTCAGAAGATTTCTCTGGAGGAGATTTTCCTTGAACTGACAGAGGATAATAAAAAGGATTCATCTGACACAGATAACCGGATACAAACAGCTGAAGAAGCAGAAGCTGTGATCAGAGAATCAGAAAACATGACAGAGGAGGCGGATAAACATGACAGCAGTTTATAAAAGAGAGCTGAGAAGCTATCTTACCTCAATGATTGGATATCTGTTTATCTTTTTTATACTTTTACTGACAGGAATTTATTTTTCTGCCTATCAGTTGGATGCTGCTTATCCCAGATTTGAGTATACACTAAGCGCTCTGACCTTTGTATTTCTGATCAGTGTGCCGATTCTTACCATGAGGACTCTGGCAGAGGAACGAAAACAGAAAACAGACCAGCTTCTTCTTACGGCTCCTGTTTCTGTGGGAAAGATCGTTATGGGCAAGTACCTTGCCCTGGTAACCATCTTTGCAATTCCCATGGCGATCATCTGCCTGTATCCTCTGGTAATGTCAAAATTCGGAACCGTATCTTTTGGAACTGCATATACAGGAATCCTTGGATTCTTTCTTCTGGGATGCGCAAACCTTGCCATAGGTGTGTTTATTTCCTCCCTTACAGAAAGCCAGGTTATTGCGGCAGTGCTGACCTTTGTATTTCTGTTTGCCTTTTTTATGATGAACGGAATCTCTTCCTTTTTCTCTGAAGGCGCTCTGTCTACCTGCATTACCTTTGGTCTTCTGATGCTGGCGGCTTCGATCATTATTTATACAATGATCAAAAACTTCCTGATTTCTGCAGTGATCTGCCTGATCGGAGAGGCTGCTCTTGCAGTTGTTTATGTGGTGAACAGCAGCTTTTTTGCAGGCGGCATCCAGAAAGCCCTTCAGATATTTAACATAAGCGGACATTTTGACAATTTTGCAAATGGAATTTTTGATGTGAATGGAATTGTATATTTCCTTTCTGTCATTGCAGTATGCATGTTTCTCACTGTACAGTCCATTGTAAAGAGACGTTGGAATTAAGGAGGTGGGAAGAGTGAAATTAAAAGAAAAACTGAAAAAGAAGCAGCCGGAAAAGAAAAATAAAGGAATCTCAGAGAAAAAATCCTTTAAAGAAAAAATAAAATCCAGTTTTAACGGAAAATACATCAAAAACGGTTCCTACAGTATGCTGATCAGTGTGATCTTTATAGTGATCTTTATAGTGCTCAATATGATCGTGAATGCTCTGCCGACAAAATATTCCGAGATAGATGTCAGTGATCAGAAGCTTTTCAGCATTGGAAAACAGACGGAAGATTTTCTTAAAAAACTGGATAAGGACGTAACTATTTATCAGATCGCTCAGAGCGGAGCTGAGGATGAAACGGTAAGCAAGCTTCTGAAAAAATATGAGGAAGCATCTGATCATATTAAGGTAGAAAAGAAAGATCCTGTTGTCAATCCCAAGTTTACTTCAGAGTATACAGACGCAGAGGTTTCCTCAAACAGCCTGATCGTTGAATGTGGAGAAAGAAGCAAGGTTGTGGATTATGGCGAGATTTACGAATCTTCTGTGGATTATAATACTTACAGCTATACTACCACAGGATTTGACGGAGAAGGCCAGATCACCAGCGCCATTTCCTACGTGACCTCAGAAAACCTGCCGGTTCTTTATACACTGGACGGACATGGAGAAAAAGATCTGGACGCTTCCATCCGGGAGGATATTGAAAAGGCAAATATTGAAATCCGCTCCCTGAATCTTCTTACAGAAGAAAGCGTGCCGGAAGATACTGCCTGCCTGATGATCAACTCACCGGCAACAGATATTTCTGAGGATGAGAAAAATGCAATTCTTGAATATCTGGAAAACGGCGGAAAAGCAATGATCTTCTCTGATTACACAGAAGAGTCCATGGAAAACTTTGACGCTGTTCTGGAAAACTACGGCGTAGAGCGGGCTGACGGAATTGTTATTGAAGGAGACGCACAGCACTATGCAATGCAGATGCCGTATTATATTGTTCCTGAAGTGAAAAGTGCAGAGCCTGTATCCGGTTTTGCATCAGCAGGATATTTTGTTCTTGCGCCATATGCACAGGGTATCCGTAAACTGGACAGTGTAAGAGGTACTGTGACAATTGACAGCATTCTGACAACCTCTGACAGCGCATATTCCAAGGCGGATTTAAACAGTGAAACCCTGGAAAAAACAGAAGAAGATATTGCAGGTCCCTTTGATCTGGGAGTAAGTATTACAGAAACTCTTAAAGACGATAAACAGACGCAGATTATTTATTATTCTACGGCAAACCTGATGGACAGCCAGATCAATGCAGCAGTAGCAGGAGGAAATGAACAGCTGATCATGGAATCTCTGAACTGGATGTGCAGCTCTGATGAGGCAGAGACAGTTTCTATTCCATCCAAGAGTCTGCAGGTAACCGCTCTCACACCTACTGCTTATGACGTAAGCTTCTGGAAAATCTGTACAATGGGCCTGATTCCCGGAGTATTCCTTGTAATTGGATTCTGTGTATGGCTGAAAAGGAGAAAAGCATAATGAAGAGCAAGACAGTAAAACTGATTTCCGGAGTTGCTGTACTGGCTGTTCTTTCAGGAACCTACATAGGAGTTACCTCCTATGTGGATTCCCAGGAAGAAAAAGAAGCTGAGGCAGCAGATACCAGTGTCAGCGTCGTAGAAATGGATTCGGAAAAAATTACTTCTGTCTCTTTTAACGGCACAGAGGGAGCAGAAGAGGTTTTTGAGAAGGATGGAGACAAGTGGGTAAAAAAAGACGAGCCGGATTTTCCGGTAAACCAGGATACTCTTGACGGCGCGGTAAATGCACTGACAGCGCTGTCAGCAGACCAGAAGATTGAAAATCCCGGGGATCTCAGCGAATATGATCTGGATAAACCTCAGAATCAGATTACTCTCACGGAAGAGGATGGAAATCGCATCATTCTTCAGGTAGGAATGAAAAATGAATCTTCCGGTCAGTATTATATGAAAAAATCAGAGGATGACAAAGATATTTATCTTGTTTCCGCTGTATCTCTGGAACCGTTTATGGGAACTTCCTATGAGTTTGCGCAGGCGGAAAGCTTCCTGGCAGTAACCTCAGCAACGATCAAAGACGTAAAGGTGGAAAAAGAAAACGGATATCAGCTTTCACAGGACGATGACAGCCTGTACTGGTATGTTTCTGACGGAAAAACCTCTGAGCAGGCAGATACCTCCAAGGCGGGAACAGTAACCTCTGCCATAGGTTCTCTCACCTACGGGGACTTTGTAGACTATAACTGCACAGATCAGGCCAAATACGGCTTTGATGACCCGTATGCAATAATTACCGCAACTTATCTTGCGGAAGAGGATGCAGAGGCAGATACGGACGCTACAGGGGCATCTGAGAGTGAAGATAAGACAGAGACAGCATCAGAGGCGGAAGACTCTGGGGAAGCTGAAGAAAAGCCCCAGGTGGAAAAGCAGCTTGTGATTTATGTGGGAGATGAGATTGACGGAAACCGTTATGTGAAAGTCAATGACAGTAAACAGGTGTATACAATACCAGAGACTTCTCTGACAGATATTGTAGACAAGAATATTTCAGATTTTTACAGCCTGACAGTAAATTATCTGACTGTCAATAATCTGGACAGTCTTGAAGTTCAGTCTGAGGACGGAGCTCATACCGTACAGGTTACAAGAGAAACCGCAAAAAATACAGAAGACAGTACGGAAGAAAGCGCCGGATCCGAGAAAGAAGAGGGTTCCGGTGACACTGGGGAAGCTGCTGCAGATAAAGATAAAGAAAATGAAGATGCAGCGGAAAATACTTCTGATGAAAAGACCGGGACTGCAGAAGAGGAAAAAATTTCCTATGCTCTTGATGGAAAGGAAATTGAGGAAACAGTATTTACTACTTTCTATAACAAACTGATTAATATGGCAGGTCAGGAACGCCTGACAGAGGAGTATACGCCGGATGAAGCTGCTGCTTTTACCTTTGTTTTCACTGATACAGAGGGACAGAAAACAACCGTAAGCTATTATGAGTACGATTCCAGCTTTTATGCAGCAGTGACAGGTGATAAGGTTTATCTTGTAAACAAAATGGATATACGTGATCTTACAGACGCATATCAGGAAATGCTGAATACAGATTCTTCTGAAGAAAGCCAAGAAGCATCCTGACCCGTAAAATTACTGGTTATGATTACAGAATGCGGAATGCCCCCGAATTAATTCGGGGCATTCTCTGTACAGACAGCTGTGTTGAAAAACAGCTGCAGGATCATATACAATTCAGTTGTCAGTATGTTACAGGAAAATCCCGATCTGTTCCAGGAATTTTTCCGGATCTTCCATATGGGGAAGATGCCTGGTATGAGGAATCGTAACAGATTCCACAGAAGGATTGATGCTTCGATAGCTGTCTACAACAGCAGCTCCGTTATTTTCAGCTTCGCCTTCAATAATAAAAATACTGTTGTCAATGGACTTTAATGCAGGCAGGATATTAATGTTCATAAAGCGGGAAGCTTTGCTGGCATAGGCTGCCTTTGCCTGACATCCGCCTCTGTGAGCAGCTTCATAATAAGCATCAAGAAGATTCTGATCCATATGGAAGGGATCAAAAACCATGTTTTCAATAAAAAAGTCCGAAGTATTTACTCTGGAAACAATAATGTGATAAACAAGAGTTCCAAATACAGGGATTTCCAGGAAATATTTCAGCAGACGGTCTTTTCTGGATGGCATTTGTGTCAGGTTGCCGGGGGCAGGCGGATTCACAAGAATCAGTCTGTTGAAAAGATTTTTTTCATTGCGGCAGGCCATAACGGCAAAGGAGCCGGAAAAACCGCTTGTGATCACATCTGTTTTTTCTCCGATCACATTTCTGATAAAGTCGCAGATTACCTGTACATAGACGAAATTTGTATAGGTCACTCCCGGCTTTTCAGAGCGTCCGCATCCCAGAAGGTCAATGGTGTATACCGTATGTTCCATGGCAAGCTCTTCTTCGATTCTGTTCCATTCATAGCCGCAGGCTCCGGGAAGCATATCATGGATAAGGAGAACAGGACTTCCGCTTCCTTTTTTTGTATAAAAAATTTCTCCAAAACGCCATTTATAATAGTTACGTCTGTTGGAATCAAGCATTTCCTTCAGAGATGCAGATGCGGCAATGATCTTGTTTGCAATGTGGATGATGGCTGTTGCGGAGGAGAACAGCACTACAAATGTGGTTAGACGGTTCTTGTTTTTCTTCATATGAGACCTCCTTTTCACGTGATCTGACTGCAATTATTATACGCCAAAACAATGCGTTTTACAATGCTATAAAAGAGAAAGAAGCTTTTCTACATCCTCTCTGGAAGTTGCCCAGCTTGTGGCAAATCGAATGACGGTATGTGTATCGTCAGCCTTTTCCCAGAAACTGTATACAACATCATTTTTCAGCTCTTCCAGTCTGCTGTTTTCCATAACCAGAAAAAGCTGATTGGTGGGAGAACTGTTATAAAAGGTATATCCTTTTTGACGAAGTCCTTCCCTCAGAAGAGCTGCTGCTTCAATGGCATTTCTGCCGGTTTCCTTATAAAGATCATCTGAAAAAAGAGCATCAAACTGTATGCCGCAGAGCCTTCCCTTTGCAAGAAGAGCGCCGTGCTGCTTGATCTGAGTAAGAAAATGTGCAGGAGTATTATTTTTTGTAAAAACAACAGCTTCTCCGCACAGAGCGCCGGCTTTGGTACCGCCGATGTAAAAAATATCGCACAGATCAGCAATATCAGGAAGCGACAGTTCATTTTCAGGGCAGGCGAGACCGGTAATGAGACGGGCGCCGTCCATATAGAGAGGAAGCTTAAACCGGCGGCATACCTGAGAAAGTTCTTTCAGTTCATCCTTTGTGTAAAGAGTTCCGTATTCAGTAGGATGAGAAATATATACCATTCCCGGAAAAACCATGTGCTCATGGCTGTCATCTCCCAGAAAAGTCTCCATATAGTCTTTCAGTTCCCGGGCGCAGAGCTTTCCGTCATGCTGGGGCAGGGTGAGAACCTTGTGGCCTGTAAATTCAATGGCGCCGGCTTCGTGAACACTTACATGGCCTGTCTCAGCAGCAATCACGCCCTCATAGTTTTTAAGCACAGAGTCGATTACAGTCTGGTTTGTCTGAGTTCCTCCCACCAGAAAATAAATTTCGGCTTCCGGGCAGCTGCAGAGATCCCGGATTTTATTTTTGGCAAGATCTGTGTAGCGGTCAGAGCCATAGCCGGATAAATGTTCCATATTTGTATCCATAAGCCTCTGAAGAATTTTGGGATGAGCGCCTTCGGAGTAATCGTTTTCAAAGTATAACATAGATAAGCCTCACTTTCCTTTGTGTGTTAAAATCAGATTGCCGCAGGCAGTCTGAAATAAGATTTGCTGTTTGATACGAAACAGTTTATCACGAATTGAAAAGTGGTACAATACAGGCATTTCTATAATTTTTATAAAAAATTTCCGCACATTTCCAGACGCTGATTCGTTAAATATTATGAGAGGAGGATTTCTGATGCATACAGATCTGGATGAACAATATGACAAAATATACCGGTACTGCTATATGAAATTAAGACATCAGCAGACAGCAGAAGATATTACGCAGGAAACCTTTCTCCGTTTTCTGGAAAATAAAACTTATAAAGATATGGGAAAAGAAATCAGTTATCTGTACAGGATTGCAAGAAACCTCTGTATTGATCAGATAAGAAAACAAAAGAATGAAGCGCTTTCAGAAGAACTTTCCGGCTGTATGGAAAATATTCAGGAGAGGATGGCAGTACATATGGATCTGAGAAAAGCCATAAAAAGTCTGGACGCTCAGGAGCAGGAGCTTGTCTTTCTGCGGTATGTAAACGAGCTTTCCGTTGGAAAAACAGCAGAGATACTGGGGATTTCCAGATTTGCTCTGTACAGAAAGGACAGAGAATGTCTGAAAAAGCTGAAAAAGGAAATGGAGGGATAAGATGAAACAGAAACTGAAAAAAGAGCTTCAAATGCTGTATCAGCCGCCGGATCCGGTACGAAAACAGGAGTTTTTGCAGAGGATGCCGGAAAGCAGAATGAGTAATATGGAGTTTCTGCGAAGCCAGACAGGATATATACGCAAATGGAACTGGCTTATTTCAGCAGCGGTATTAACAGGTGGAATCTGCGCCGCATTTGACAAAAACAGAATGTATACAGGTATTCTGGCAGCTATGCTTCCTGTTCTGGCTTTGTCCTTTGTGGCAGAAGGCAGTAGATCTGTACGATATGGGATGGAAGAACTGGAAATGGTATCAAGATTTTCCCTGAAAGCTGTTTTAATGGCAAAATTTATGATTCTTGGACTGGGAAATATGATTGTTCTTGCAGCTCTTTTTCCATTACTGATGTGGAACGGAACATATGAATTTCTTTCTGCCGCCCTGGTTATTCTGTTTCCATATCTTTTATCCTGTTACTGCAATCTTACAATAGTCAGAAAAGTTCGGGGAAAGGAAAGCATATATTACTGCAGCGCAGTTTCTGTATTGATCTGCGGAACTGTTCTGGTGGTAACTTACAGCAAAATAAATATTTATTCCCTTATGAAACCCCTGGGATGGGTGCTCAGTCTTGTCATACTGGCAATGCTGACCTTCAGGGAATGGAAAATGATATTACTTCAGTCGGAGGAATGGGCATGGAGCTTTTGATTAACAGAGTATCGAAACAGTTCAGAAATAAAATTGCAGTAGACAATATTTCTTTGAATCTGACTCCCGGTGTGTACGGGCTTCTGGGAGCCAACGGAGCCGGAAAAACCACTTTAATGCGAATGATCTGCGGTATTTTAACACCGGACAGAGGGACCATTACGCTGGATGGAAGAGAAGCAGGAGAGGAAGAATACAGGGAAATCCTGGGATATCTTCCGCAGGACTTTGGGTATTATCCGGAGTTTACAGGCATGGGTTTTTTAATGTATCTGGCAGCCCTGAAAGGAATACCAAAGAGCGCAGCAAAAAAACGCTGCCTGGAAATGATCGAACTGACCGGACTGAAAGGTATGGAAAAAAAGAAGATCAAAACATATTCAGGAGGCATGATACGCAGACTGGGAATCGCACAGGCTCTTATTAACCGGCCCAGAATTTTGGTCCTGGATGAGCCTACAGCCGGGCTTGATCCAAAAGAGAGAGTCCGGTTCCGTGAAATGATTGCCAGACAGGGAGAAAACAATATTGTTCTTCTTTCCACCCATATTGTGTCGGATGTGGAACAGATTGCAGATAAAATTCTGATGATGAAAGAGGGGCAGCTTATTTTTGAAGGGACCAGACAGGAAACAGGAAGTGATCTGGAAAAGCTTTATCTTGAAAAATTTGGGGAGGTGAAAGGCTGTGAGTGATTTTAAAAGGATCTTAGGGTACGAGTATCTGAAGCTTTTCCGCCGCAAAATCATATGGATCACCCTTGGAATTATGATATTGCTTTCCGCATTTGTAATATGTATCAGTGATATTGGACTTAATTCAGATGGACAGAATATCATTCAGTATATTCATGAAAACAGACAAAAAGAATTGGAAATTACAGGAAAACCCGTGGATGACGTTTTGTTTGAAGAATATAAGGATAAAGAATATCCGCATGGTCTGAAGTATTTTTTGTCCTGTTTATTACCCTCAGACCAGATACAGACAAAAAATATAACAGAAGATAACGTATATGGGGAACGCAAGAAGATGCTGAACCGTTATATGGAGAAATATAAACTGCGGGAAGGAGAAAGGGAATACTGGGAAAATCAGGAAAGCAGAATAAAAGTTCCTTTTACCTATGAAGATACAGCCGGAGAGAGGAAGCTCAGCGCAGCGTTTTATACAATGGCGGTCATGCAGATTATTTTTGTAGCTGTTGCAGTGCCGGCGATATTTGCAGAAGAACATTTTCGAAAAGTAAATCATATTAATTTTTGCTGCAAATATGGAAAGAAAACCCTGTATGCAGCAAAAATCACAGCGGGAGTAACGCTTTCTCTTGGGGGGACCATATGCCTTGTTCTGGCCTGTGTAATCCCTGTTTTGATCCTTTATGGCTTCTATGGACTGAATACACAGATACAAATGATATATCCTGCGTGCTCTCATTCTCTTACCATTGGACAGGTACTGGCCATACAGCTTCTCATACTACTGACTGCAGCAGTTCTGGAATCGGCATTTGCCATGTTCTGTGCAGAAAAATTAAAAAGCAGTACAGGCACTATGGCTGTAATGGTTGGAATCCTTTTGCTTTCCATGGCAGTGAATATTCCGGATCAATTTCGTATGGCAAGCCAGTTATGGCTCTGTATTCCGTCCAATGCCCTGGCAATTTGGAACCTTCTGGACTGCCGCCTGATACCCCTGTTTGGAAAATATTTTACCCAGATGCAGCTTCTGCCAATTATATATGTGGCTCTTGCAGCGCTGCTGGCGGTGGGAGGCTACAGAGGATATAGAAGATATCAGGCGGTAAAGTAAAAAGAGTATGGCATCTGGCATCATTGTTTGCAGTATAGGAGTGTTTGTTGGGCTTTTATATTCATATTCAGTCGAGGTTGCTTTAATGATACACAGAAGATAAGGTGTTTTTCTGTAAAAGCTTATTTAATAACTATGAATAAGTAAATTTGAAAAAGTATACAAAATTATGGTTACTTTGTCTTTGTGAGAGCCGCATATAGAATTTATGATTTCTTTGCGTTTGCATATTACAGATTCTATTGTGCAAAGTTCTGTATTTGCTCATTTATAGTTTACTATAAAAACAAATGATATATCAAGAGTCAGACCCTGCTCAGATCTGGCTCTTGTTATTTATGAAAGCCAGGAGTAACTTCCCAAAAGTGCAGAAAATCAGCATCCTGGCTTTATATCGTGTACAGTATGAAATGCATTGATTGATGAATGTTTCTATTCTGCCGGTGCATCATTTCCATAGCCAATAGCTAATATATTAACGGGTTCCAGGTGATCTGGTAATGAAAATTCTTGTTTGATTATATCCGGCTTAAAAAAGCATACCCAGACCGTACCTAATCCCAGCTCTGTCGCCTGGAGCATCATGTGATCTGTCAAAATAGCTGCGTCAATATCTGTTGTCTGTTTGTTATCAAAAGGTCGTTTCCACGCATTTGAATGATCTGCACAAACAATAATCGCTAATGGGGCATTATATATGTTTCCGGCTTTTGCAATACTTTTCAACCGTTCTTTGTCCTGTACAACCAATAATTTAACGGGCTGCAGGTTTGCCGCAGTTGGTGCAACATGAGCACAGGCAAGTATTTTATCCAGCTTTTCTTTTTCTACAGGCTTATTTTTGTAGGCTCTGACGGAATATCTCTTTTTTGCAATATCTAATACATTCATGCTTTTTAATCTCCTTTGTTCTTGTGAATCAGGTCAACCTGTACTATAATTATATCTGTAATACTTTATTAGACAAGAACGCACTATTTTGTAATATACTACCTGAAAAGAAAGTAAGAGAACATTATGGAAAGTAATTGCTGTGGTTTTAATTGCCCCGTTGAAGCAACCATTCAATTAATCGGCGGAAAATATAAGTCTGTCATTTTATGGCACTTAATGAATTAAACATTATGGTACAGTGAGATTCATAAGCGTATTCCAAAAATGCTGGCTCAACAGCTTCGTGAGCTGGAAAAAGATGGATTGATTAACCGTAAGGTTTACCCGGTGGTTCCGCCAAAAACAGAATATTCTTTAACTGAATTTGGAAGAACTTTAACTCCAATTCTTGATGAACTGTGTAACTGGGGTGAAAACTATTTACTTCAAAATGAATTGTAAGCCGTGATAATCAGATCTCATGCTGTGAGCTGTTTATCACGGCGTTTTTAGTGATACTTTAATTTGGGCTTTTTGTAATCTTATAAACTATAAATGAGTAAATATCGAA
>ENA-OPYY01000026-OPYY01000026.1-human-gut-metagenome-genome-assembly--contig:-NODE-26-length-68436-cov-3.199900_pt1 | contig 68436 bp, 73 predicted proteins | sample MGYA00242472_ERZ504481 | MGnify/ENA primary metagenome ERZ504481 (study PRJEB26092, sample SAMD00036265) | human gut metagenome | host: Homo sapiens | study: EMG produced TPA metagenomics assembly of...
CAATTTGTTGGATCTAATATATGCAACGCGTTGCATATATAGATGCAGCACGCTGGAACTATAGATCCAACAAACAAAGTATATAGTATCTGAAAACAGGGTATTACAACACTGCCAGCCTGGACACATACCCTTTCACCCTTTCGCGGTAAGCATCGCCAATGGGGACATCCTTCTGCTCGATGAGCAGTGTGCTGCGCCCGATGGCGCTGATGCAGTCCATGCGGACAATAAAAGAACGGTGCACGCGGATAAATTCATCGGCCGGAAGTTTTTCTTCCATATACTTCATGCTACACAAGCTCAAGATAGGCTTAGGGGCATCTTTACAGAAAATCTTCACATAATCGCCCATACCTTCTATATAGTTTATCCGTTCCAGGTCGAGCCGCATGATGCGGTTGTCACACCGCATGTAAATCACCTTCGGAACCTCTTCCGGACCTTGCCTTTGCTTGGGGGCGGACGTACCTGCATCCTGCAAAGAGAACCAGCGTGCCGCTTTGCTGACAGACTGGAAAAACGTGGAGAAATTGAGCCCGTCCATCAGATAGTCCAACGCATCCAGACGGAAACATTCGGCAGCATAGCGGTCGGTGTCTGTAATGAAAATGACACGAGTAGACGAGGACAAGAGCCTGCAAAAATCCATTCCGTTGATTTCACCTTCTTCCACCGGATAGATGCCGACAAAATAAACTTCCACTTTTGTCTCATAATAATCCTTCAGCGCTTCAAGAGGATTGCCGTACTTTCCGTGCAAAGAGAGAAAAGGAACCTTGTCGATATACTCTTCCAACCTTCCGGCAATCTCCGGGTCTGCATGTAAAATGGCACAATTCAAATTCATGTTCGTTTCTTTTTTACATAATGGACGCTGCCATATCCGAAAAACTGCAAACAGAAGAGCTAAAATTAAGCTTTATTTATGATTCAAAGATTACCTGCATTTACAGAAAGACTAAATTATCAGGAAAATAAAGTGCTCACTATGAATAGTTTCAAAAAAATAAACTTATCTTTGTACGTACATCCTCACAAAAAAGTAAAGGCTATGAGACAACAGAAACTATTCCACCTCGTATTGTCCGCCATGCTGATTGTTTGCACGACCGGCTGTTATGATAAAGACGAAATTAAAGATGCTGAAAAATATCTGTTCAAAGATATTCAATACTCTTTTGAAGAAGGGGATGGATTCAGTACGTATGATGTAGAGCTCCTGCCCTTCATCATGGAAAACAATTTGAACAGCAGTATTACCACCACAAACTCCCCCTTTGAAGACACATGGCAGGAAACCACCTTCCAAAGCAACGACCCCGGAGCATTTGCATGGATGGGGGAAGAAGACATATTCGTCAATGCCCCTTACATGTTTGGAGATGAACTATCGTTAAGCGGGACAACAATAAAATATGGCAGCGAAACAACAAAAGCCAAAGGTCCAAACAGCAGTACTTCCACCATCAGCATACAACCTCACTGTCGGCTCATCATAAAAGGAACACTACACTACAGCAAGCTTGTAGCTACCTATACGCTGACATTCGCAGGTGAATATACAAAAACGGAAAAACAGATAAAGGGAAAGTTCATACAAACAACTCCGGAAAGCTACACAGGAGACATTACCATGGAACCGATAACGGCAGATTAAAACGGAATCGCATACGTGGGCACACCCTATTGCTCACCCTCTCCGTTCCTCCAGTAACCGGATAAACTCCTCCTCCTTGACGGGAAGAAGCACTGCACACTTGCCCTCGCCATATTTCACGAGCACATAGCGCATCACCGCAAACCGCCCTACCTGCATGGAAGAAGCACGCTCCACAGAAGTGATGTCTTTCATCAGAATTTCCTTACTCCGGGAGAAACGGCCGAAGGACAGCACCAACTTCCCGTCGGGCGTTACGGTATAGGTGGTATGAATCAGCTTCTCGATAATAACCACCAGCCAAAGCATGAAAATAGCAGCCAGGAACGGAGACTTGTACCAAAGCATATAGACGGCGAGAATACCTATCAGGATGAGAAACAGATACTGCCCCATAGCAATGCGCGCATGAAAGATTCGATTCATTTTATCTGATTTTTGCCGCTAAGGTACGTATTTTTATGATAACAACTTCTTCATTAGTATCTCCATTTCTCGAACTTCCGTCACATTCAGCTTGCGGCAGACCGAAGCACATAACAATTCTACCCGTTCCGGCGAAAAATAAATCAGTTCTGCAATCTCCTTTACAGACTGTCCAAGAGCTACCAGCATACATATCAGTTCTTCATCCTTATCCACCTCCGGAATAGACTGATAAAGTTTCTCTAAAAAAGAAGGATAATGAAAAATAAAGATTTCACGGAATACAGCCTCACGAGTTCCGGACAACAAAGCCTCCGAAGCATTGGGAGAATCTTCCGAAATCATTTCGCGCAAAGCTCTGGCAATCTCCTGCATATTAAAAGGTGTCACTGTTTTCTTTGTTTTCATTGTATCTTATTTCACCATTATACATATTTACAATCGTTTTGATACAAATTTGCAAAATATGCACAACCTAACCATAAGAATACGATATACAATCTGATATACAATTTCATATTATATTTATTATCAAATAATTAACAAGAAACAAAAAACAAGTCCATTGTTGTAAATTTTAAATTAAGAAATTATATCTTTAAATAACAAAGGTAGCAATAATCGGTGAGATATGGAAAAGTAGAGCAAAGTTATTGAGAAATAGGCTTTTTGAGAAAATAGCTTCTGTAACCGGATGACGGGAAAAGTCAAGTCTGAACCAAGTTAGGACTTCGCTACGTTACCGATTCGTTACCCTGCATAATTGGTGGTATCGGAGCTTAGGAAAAACAGCGAAATACACTATTATATAGTGAGTTACTGACAACTCACGCAACAATTCCGGTAACGGATAATAATTGCGCCGTTCCTCTGCTATTTGCGTATCGACGAAGGACTCTTCACCAAGTAATTTTGAAACCAAAAAAGTTCAGAAAGATGAAGAGTACATTTTCAGTTATCTTCTACCTCAAACGGCAGGTAGTGAAAAAAGACGGTACAGTGCCCGTCATGGGACGTATCACGGTGGACGGAAGCCAGACACAATTCAGTTGCAAGTTGTCTGTCGATCCGAAGTTGTGGGACACCAAAGGCGGGCGTGTCACGGGCAGAAGCACGGCGGCACTCGAAACGAACCGCCTGCTCGACAAGATGCGCGTGCGCATCAACAAACACTATCAGGAAATCATGGAGCGTGACAACTACGTCACGGCGGAAAAGGTCAAGAACGCCTTTCTCGGACTTGAACACCGCTACCATACCTTGATGCAGGTATTCAACCGGCATAATGAGGACTACGAGAAGCAGGTGGAGGCGGGCATGAAAGCCAAAGCCACGCTTTCCAAGTACAAGACGGTGTACAAGCATCTGCAAGAATTCCTCAACATCCGCTACCATGTGAAGGACATCGCCTTGAAGGAACTTACCCCTGCATTCATCTCCGACTTCGAGATGTTCCTCCGCACGGACAAGCATTGCTGTACCAATACCGTATGGCTGTACGTGTGCCCACTGCGGACGATGGTGTTCATCGCCATCAACAACGAGTGGCTCACGCGCGACCCGTTCCGGGAGTACGAAATCAAGAAGGAGGAAACGACACGCAGCTTCCTGACGAAAGACGAAATACGGCAGTTGATGGAAGGGAAACTGAAGAACGCCAAGCAGGAACTTTACCGCGACCTATACCTGTTTTGCGCATTCACGGGCTTGTCCTTCGCCGATATGCGCAATCTCACAGAGGAAAATATCCGAACCTACTTCGACGACCATGAGTGGATCAACATCAACCGTCAGAAAACGGGCGTGGTTTCCAATATCCGCTTGCTTGACATCGCCAAGCGGATTATCGACAAATATCGGGGATTGTGCGAAGACGGCAGGATATTTCCCGTTCCCCACTACATGACCTGTCTGTACGGGATACGTGCCGTTGCCAAACGTTGCGGCATCACGAAGCATATCACGTGGCATCAGAGCCGCCATACGGCAGCCACGACGGTGTTCCTCTCCAACGGCGTGCCCATTGAAACGGTGAGTTCCATGTTAGGACACAAAAGTATAAAGACCACCCAGATTTATGCGAAGATAACCAAGGAGAAGCTCAACCAAGACATGGAGACCCTTGCCGCCAAGTTGAACACCATTGAGGAATTTACCGGATGTAACATCTAAAAAAAGAAAGCCATGAAACGAGGAATCATTATCATAAAGGACAAGAAGGTCAGCGTAACCGGTAACGAGGTATGGATGACCGCCACCGAAATCGCCGGGCTGTTCCACGCAGGCGTTCCGGCAGTGAACGCCGCCATCAAAGCCGTCCGCAAGTCGGACGTGCTGAACGACTACGAGGTATGCCGCTACATGCGGCTTGAAAACGGTTTGTATGCCGATGTGTATGCCCTTGAAATCATCATCCCCATCGCCTTCCGGCTGAACACCTACTGCACGCACGTGTTCCGCAGGTGGCTGGTGGAGAAGGTTCTTGCCAAAGAAAAGCAGCAGGCATACGTGATACTCATCCACAAGGCCAACGGGTATTGCTGAACACGCACGGACATTGACAATGCCGACAACAGAAAGAGGAAACGGACAGCTCCACGACTGGGGTTGTCCGTTTCCTCTTTGTGCATACAGCCGCCTTATCTCACCCTTTCAGCGGTTTTCTATAATTTGCTTCCAACACTTCGCGCAGTCCCGATTCCGGATAAAGCACCTTTCCTGCCAGCAGGATAAAAGGCAATATCCTGTTGTTGCGGTATTCCTGCAAGGTGCGGCGGCTCACGCGGAGCAGTTCCGCCACTTCCTTGTCCGTCAGGTATCGCTCCCCATCCAATGGCGGACGGTAACTTTCCAAAAAATCGGAGAGCCATTTGGATTCCTTCCGCATCTTTTGCAGCAATACGGCTACTGATTCACAATCCATCGTGATAACATTGTTGTCTTCGTTCATAATCATATCCGTTTTAAGTCAGACAAGGCTATCTGTCAGTGGGGCAAATCGTACCGATAAGCGGGATGAGCCTTTTCACATCTTCCGGCTTGTAGTAAAAACGGAAGCCGATTTGCGAATAACCGATAAAGCCCCTGTCACGCAGTTTCTGCAACGTGCGTTGGCTGATTCTCAACTGCCCACAAACCTCTTCGCCCGTGAGCCACTTGCCGAGCCTTTTGGCATCCCCCTTGCGCTGCAAGGCGGCGACCTTCTCCACGAGGCATCCGTTTGTGCCACCATTTCCTCGAGGTCTTTTTCTCGATAGATACTATTTCCATATACAAAACGATTTTTGAATTTGCTGCAAAGGTAACGGCACGGGCTGAAACGCCCATCGGTTTTGTCTGAATGGCAGCTTGTTGCGCCGATTGTCCGGGTTGCGGAGCCTTTTTCATAAAAATCTTACGTGAGTCACGTAGTGAGTTGTTAAAGCCGCCCTTTTCCATTGCCGAACTTTGCCGCAGAAACAATAAAACAAGCGCATATATGAAAGTGATAACGATTGAAAGTTCCGCATACCGGACTATGCTGGAACAGATAGCGGAGATAGCAGGATATGTCCGCGAAGCGAAAGAAGAGCGACGGCGGAAGGAGGCGGAAACGAAAGACCGCCTGCTCAATACGGCACAAGCCGCCGAACTGCTGAACGTGAGTACCCGTACCCTGCAACGGATGAGGGACGACCATCGCATAGAATATGTGATAGTACGCGGCACTTGCCGCTACCGCCTCTCCGAAGTGCAAAGACTGTTGGAAACAAATACCATCAGGAACAAGGAAGAAACAGTGGAAGCCCTGCTGCACAACTATTCGTTGCGGACGGGCGGCAAGAAAACCGACAAAGGAAGGAGGAAATAAGTATGGAACTGCTTACCCGAAACAATTTCGAGGGATGGATGCAGAAAATCCTCGAACGCCTCGACCGTCAGGACGAGCTGCTGCTGGCTATGAAGGCGCAGGGGCAACAACCGCCGTCCCTGTCCGAAGGCATCCGCCTTTTCGACAATCAGGACCTGTGCATGCTCCTCCAGATCAGCAAGCGTACCCTGCAACGCTACCGCAGTGAGGGCGCACTCTCCTACAAGACCTTGGGCAAGAAAACCTATTACAGCGAAACGGACGTGTTGGACTTCCTTTCCAAACATGTGAAGGACTTCCGGCAGAACGACATCGAGTTCTACAAGGCACGCATCCGCAATATGTTCAATAAATAACCAATTAAAATTTAATCAGATGGCAAAGAAAAAAGACGAAAAGGACGTGCTGATTGTCCGTGACGAGAAGACGGGCGAGATCAGCGTGGTAGCCGGACTGAATGCGGACGGCACGCCCAAGCGCACCCCCGCCAAGGCAGAGAACGCGCAGAGTTCCTGCAATTCGACCGGCACGGAGACGTGCTGGACAACTTCTTCAGGAACTTCTTCCGCCAGTGCAAGGAACCCAGCCGCTTCGGTTTCTACCGGGTTGCGGCAGAGCAGGCCGACAATCTGCTGGAAGTGATGAAGGAGCTGCTGAAGAACCCCGAAGCCTACAGTGAACTGCTTGCACCCCACAAGGTGGACACTTCCGGCTACGAGCAGGAAGTGCAGAAAGTGCAGGAGGAACAGCAACAGCAAAAACAAGAAGAACAACAACCCGATCAGGAAAATAAAGAAAATCAGGAAGAACCTAAAAATCAAGAAGAAATGGAACAGAAACAAGAACAGAATCAGGAAGCCCCGCAGCAGACGCAGGGCAGACAGGGCTACCAGCCCATCGACGAGAACAGAATCAACTGGCAGGAGCTGGAAGAGCGTTGGGGCGTGAAACGCGACGAGCTTGAAAAGTCCGGCGACCTTCAGAAGATGCTCAACTACGGTAAATCAGACTTGGTGAAGGTCACGCCCAATTTCGGCGGCGAGGCATTTGAATTGGATGCGCGACTCTCCTTCAAGAAGGACGGCGAGGGCAATGTCAGCCTTGTGCCGCACTTCATCCGCAAGGAGCAGAAACTGGAAGAATACAAGGAACACAAGTTTTCCGATGAAGACCGCAAGAACCTCCGCGAGACGGGCAACCTCGGCAGGGTCGTGGACCTTGTGGACAAGGAAACGGGTGAAATCACACCCTCATTCGTCAGCATAGACCGCAAGACGAATGAAATCACGGATGTCCCGACAAGCAAAGTACGCATACCGGAACGTATCGGCAAGACTGAAATCACCAAGCAGGAGCAGGACATGCTCCGTGCCGGGCTGCCCGTGCGTGACAAGCTCATCGAGCGCAACGACGGCAGGAAGTTCGTCACCACCCTGCAAGTGAACGTGGAACAGCGCGGTGTGGAGTTCGTGCCGGGCACCGGCAGGTCACCACGTACCGCACAGACGCAGGAAGCCAAGGAGAATCCCACCCAAGCACAAGCGCAGTCGCAAGGTACGGAAAATGCCGCCGGCACGAACAAGGAGCAACGCCGCAACACATGGACCAACGAGGACGGCAGCATCCGCTCCATCAGCAAATGGAGCAATGTGAACTTTACCGACCAGCAGAAAGCCGACTACGTGGCGGGCAGAGCCGTGAGGCTGGAGAACGTGACCGACAAGCAGGGCTTCCATGCCACGATGTACATCAAGTTCAACCCGGAAAAGGGACGCCCGTACCGCTACGACACCAATCCCGACAACGCGCAGCAGGTCGCCCCAAGCAACGAGAGCCGCACGCAGGTGGCCGTGAACAACGAGGGCAAGACCAACGAGGCGACCAAGAACCTGAAAGAACCGTTGCAGAAAGGACAGACCGCCCCGAAAGACAATAACCAGCAACGGCAGCAGGAAAATCAACAAAAAAGGACGGGCAAGGGCATGAAGATGTAATATTCCCAAGCCCGCCACTAAATCCAAACAATCCAAAGTATCAATCATCAAAAACAATTCAACATGAAGACAATCATTACAGAGAAGCCCAGTGTGGCACGTGAAATCGCCCGCATCGTGGGCGCGACAAAGAGAGAGGAAGGTTATTTCGAGGGAGGCGGCTATGCCGTGACATGGGCATTCGGGCATCTTGTCCAGCTCGCCATGCCCGACGGCTACGGCATACGCGGCTTTGTCCGTGACAACCTGCCCGTCATCCCCGAAACCTTCACGATCATCCCCCGTCAGACCAAGACGGAGAAGGGCTACAAGCCCGACAGCGGCGTGACGGCGCAAATCAAGGTCATCGCCCGCCTTTTCAACGGAAGCGAGCAGATCGTCGTGGCGACCGATGCCGGGCGCGAAGGAGAGCTTATCTTCCGATACCTCTACCACTATATCGGATGTTCCACCCCGTTCGTCCGCCTCTGGATAAGTTCGCTTACCGACAAGGCCATCCGTGAAGGACTGCGTAACCTCGAAAACGGAAGCAGTATGACAACCTCTTTCTTGCCGCCAAAGCACGGAGCGAATCTGACTGGCTCGTGGGCATCAACGGCACGCAGGCACTCACCATCGCCGCCGGACACGGCACATACTCCGTCGGACGTGTGCAGACCCCCACATTGGGAATGGTGTGCGAACGTTACTGGGAAAACCGCCGTTTCACTCCAGAAGCCTTCTGGCAGCTCCATATCGCCGTGAACGGAAATGATAATGACGGAACGGTGAAATTATCCTCTTCCGGGAAATGGAAAGAGAAAGAACCTGCGACGGCACTATATAATAAGGTAAAGGAAGCAGGCACAGCCACCGTCACGAAAGTAGAGCGCAAGGAAAAGACGGAAGAAACTCCACTCCTGTTCGACCTGACCACACTCCAGAAAGAGGCCAACGCCAAGCATGGCTTCACGGCGGAGCAGACGCTTGGAATCGCACAGAAGCTCTACGAGAAGAAACTCGTCACCTATCCGAGAACGGGAAGCCGCTACATTCCCGAAGATGTGTTCTCCGAAATACCCAAACTGCTTGCCTTCATCGGTGCGATGCCCGAATGGAAAGGCAAGGTGCAGGCGAAAGCGCAGCCGGCACGCCGCAGCGTGGACGGCAGCAAAGTGACCGACCACCACGCCCTGCTCGTCACGGGCGAGAAGCCGCTATTCCTCTCCAAAGAGGACAACACCGTCTATCAGATGATAGCCGGACGCATGATAGAGGCTTTCTCGGAGAAGTGTGTCAAGGACACCACTACCGTTACAGCGGAGTGTGCCGGAGCGGAGTTCATGGTAAAAGGCAGTGTCATCAGGCAGGCCGGATGGCGTGCGGTCCATGGCGAGGAGGACAAGGAGGAAATCTCCATCCCCGACTGGCAGGAAGGCGACACGCTGACACTGAAAGGCTGCTCGATCACGGAGGGAAAGACCAAGCCCAAGCCGCTGCATACCGAAGCCACCCTGCTTTCGGCTATGGAAACCGCCGGAAAGGAGGTTGAGGACGATGCGCTCCGTCAGGCATTGAAGGATTGCGGCATCGGCACGCCCGCCACCCGTGCGGCGATTATCGAAACACTCTTCAAGCGCGGCTATATGGAACGCTGCAAGAAATCGCTCGTACCTACCGAGAAAGGACTTGCGCTGTATTCGGTCGTGAAGACGATGCGCATTGCCGATGTCGCCCTAACAGGCGAATGGGAAAAGGAACTGGCACGCATCGAGCGCGGGGAGCTGCCCGCCGATACCTTCCGCAAGGAGATAGAGACGTACACGAGGGAGATTACCTCGGAACTGCTTTCATGCGACAAACTCTTCGCCCACAAGGATTCCGGCTGCAAGTGCCCCAAGTGCGGAACGGGAACGATGCAGTTCTACGGCAAGGTCGTCCGTTGCGACAATGCGGAGTGCGGACTGCCCGTATTCCGTCTGAAGGCAAACCGTACCCTCTCCGACGAGGAGATCAAAGACCTGCTTACCGAAGGGCACACGAAATTGCTCAAAGGCTTCAAGAGCAAGCAAGGCAAGAGTTTCGATGCCATCGTTGCCTTTGACGGGGAGTTCAACACGACTTTTGTGTTCCCTGAAAAGAAAACAACAAAGAAATTTTCAGGACGGAAGAAATAGTGCTAACTTTTGATAAGTTAGGCTGCATTTCAACAATAGAAATAAACGGGTTTATTTCGTATTGTCTTCGATTTGAATAAAATCCTCACGCTCACAAATGTAAATATGATTTTCATTTGTTTCGTTTAATCGGATTTTTGCGCTAACTTTGCCACTGGTTCAGAGTAATGGATTGTTCTTCGATACCGGATTACACTCATACTTTGGATTTAGTGGTGGCACTCGGAGGGATACCGGGTGCCTTTTTTCTTCCTTCCTCAAATATGATTATCCCATTCATTCATCCACTAAATTCCAAAGTAATGAACAACAAGAAGAAAACGAAGGTCAGACCGACTTTTCCTATTACGATCTGTACCTGCTTGACTACCTCCGCAACAATCGGTTTGAACAGGCAACCGATACCGCCTTTATCCGTGAGCGTGCCGACCGCGCCGCCGAAACGTATGAGCGGGCACGGCTTGACGGCTATCCTGCCGAGGGTGCACAGGAACTGGCAATGAACATCCTGCTGCGCGGGCTTCACTACTCCAAGCATGCCATCCTCCGCGAAGTCGTGGAAAGCGAGTTTGCCGATGATGTGCCGGAGGATAAGCAGGAAGGCTTCATTGCCGGACTGCTTTCGCTCGTCGATGCGGTGTTCTCCATTTACGACCTCTCGGACGACAACTTCGCCCTGTCGCCCGACTACGACCTGCTGCGCACGGAGCTGACGGGAGCCGTCGTACTTTACATCGAGGAGTATGGCGTTTAACCGCAAGCAGAGATTACGGGACAACATCGAGGCGATACGGACGGCATTCATCCTTGACAGGGAACAGCGTACCCCCACCGCACGCGAAAGGCTGCTGCTGGAGCGTTACTGCGGCTTCGGAGGGCTGAAGTGCATACTGAACCCCGCCAAGGAACTGACGGATGCCGTCCATTGGGCGAAATCAGACCTCGAACTGTTTGCCCCTACGGTGGAGCTGCACAGACTGGTGCGCGAGAACTGCCGTGACGAAATGGAATACAAGCGTACATGGACGCGATGAAGCAGTCCGTACTGACCGCCTTCTACACTCCGCCGGAAATAACCGATGCGATTGCCGATGTGCTGCACGGGCACGGCATACGCCCCGACCGTGTGCTTGAACCCTCGGCAGGCGTGGGCGCATTCGTGGATGCGGTGCTGGGCTACAAGCCGGATGCCGATATAATGGCATTTGAAAAAGACCTGATGACGGGCAGGATTCTGAAACACCTGCATCCTGATCAGAAAGTGCGGGTGCAGGGATTCGAGAAGATAGAAAAGCCGTTTACCGGCTACTTCGACCTTGTCATCTCCAACATTCCGTTCGGTGATGTGGCGGTGTTCGACCCGGAGTTTACGGGCAGCCACGACCCTGCAAGGCGTTCCGCCGCGAAGACGATACACAACTATTTCTTTCTGAAGAGCCTCGACACGGTGCGCGAGGGCGGCATTGTGGCGTTCATCACCTCGCAAGGGGTGCTGGATGCCCCGTCCAACGCGCCCATACGCGAGTATATGATGAGACATGCCAATCCGGTGGGTGTCGCACGCCTGCCGAACAACCTCTTCACGGACAACGCGGGTACGGAGGTGGGCAGTGACCTGATCATCCTGCAAAAGAACAGCGGAAAGAAACGGGAACTGTATGATTATGAGGAAATGTTCATACAGACAGGGAAGACCCCGATCGGCAGTTTCGAGAACGGATATGTCGGCAGCATCGGCATGATTCCCCATTCCGACCTGATAAGAAGTACAGACCCTTACGGAAAACCTGCCTATAAAATCATGCACCGGGGCGACATTGAACAGATGGCGGAGGACTTGCGGGAGCATTTAAGCATTGAAATGCTAAAGTTTGACAAGAAACTGTATGACAGGCACAGTCTTCATCCTGCGCAAAGTAAAAGCACGGAAGGTGAAATTGTCTCCACTCCCGAAATACAGCCGCATATTGAAAATGTAACGAACTCCGAAACGGTGGCAAAACCGGAAGAAGTAACGCCACAGCCCACAGACGAAAAGCCGGAGATAGAGCCACACCGCCCGATGAAGCATTCGGACGGTGTGCAGCTCTCCCTGCTTGACCTTTGGGGAATGACCGAAGAAGTCAGCAGGGAGGAAACTTCCAAGAAGAAAAAGGCAGCGAAAAAGGAAAGTGCCGCAAAGCGTACCGAGTCCAAACCGAAAGTGCAGGTTACACCGAAGGTTACGAATATACCTCCGCATACCACCTCTGTTTCTCCGGCTGAAAAGAAAACGGACGAGAAAAAGGAAGTGGAGGAAGCGGATAAGCAAAGCGATCCAGACGACATCTATGCTTCCATTAACTGGGAAGACAATCCGCCCATCAACGGTTTCTATGAAATGATGATGGATATGACACCTGAAAAGCGCAAGGCTCTTCGGCAAGTGGCGGAACGGCACAGGCAGGAACAACCGAATGCACCCACCGTACAACAGGCGGAACACGATACGGAGGTGAAAAAGCAGGAGGAAGTCTTGGATATGAAACCGCGTCCCTATCACCGCACGCCTGAAATGCACCTGCGTGAAGGGTCGCTGGTGGCAAACAGGGCACGCGACATCGGGTATCTGAAAGACATCACTCCCTACGGTGCGACATTCCAGCCGATCGGACTGACCGGTTATCAGAAAGAAAAGGCACTGCTGTATGTATCAGTCCGTGACGCATACGAGAGGCTGTACCGCTATGAATCGAACAGACACGAGGCAAATCCCCAGTGGCGTGAACACCTGAACACCTGCTACGATGAATTTGTCATGCGCTACGGCAACCTCAATGCCAAGCAGAATGTGAAACTGGTGATGATGGATGCCGGCGGACGCGATGTCCTTTCGCTGGAACGTGCGGAGGGCGGCAGGTTTGTGAAGGCGGACATCTTTGAACGCCCCGTATCCTTCGGGGTGGAGTCCGCCGTGAATGCCGGAACACCGGAGGAAGCGCTTGCCGCATCACTCAACCGGTTCGGAACGGTCGATCTCGATTATATGAGGGAGATAACCGACGGCACGGAGGAGGAACTGCTCCAAGCCCTGAAAGGGCGCATCTTCTACAACCCGCTTGTAACCGGTTACGAAATCAAGGACAGGTTCATCGCCGGGAACGTGATAGAGAAGGCGGAACGAATCGAAAATTGGATAAATGCCAATCCCGAAAATGAACATATGCCTGAAGTGAAGGAGGCACTGGAAGCATTGAAAGAAGCCGAACCGCAGCGGATTGAGTTTGAAGACCTCGACTTCAACTTCGGTGAACGCTGGATTCCCACGGGCGTGTACGCCTCGTATATGAGCCACCTGTTTGAAACGGACGTGAAAATCGCCTATTCCGCCAGCATGGACGAGTTCTCGGTGGCTTGCGGCTACCGTACCATGAAAATCACGGACGAGTTTCTGGTAAAGGGCTATTACCGCCACTACGACGGTATGCACCTGCTGAAGCACGCCCTGCACAACACCTGCCCAGACATGATGAAGTCCGTCGGCAAGGACGAGCATGGCAACGACATCAAAGTGCGCGACAGCGAGGGCATACAGCTCGCCAACGCCAAGATTGACGAAATCCGAAACGGATTCTCCGAATGGCTGGAAGAGCAGTCTCCGCAGTTCAAGGAGCGGCTGACGACGATGTATAACCGCAAGTTCAACTGTTTCGTGCGCCCGAAGTATGACGGATCGCACCAGACTTTCCCCGACCTCAATCTCAAGGGACTTGCAAGCCGTGGAGTAAAGGACATCTATCCGTCGCAGAAGGATTGTGTCTGGATGCTGAAACAGAACGGCGGCGGGATATGCGACCACGAGGTGGGAACCGGCAAGACGCTGATAATGTGCATCGCGGCGCATGAGATGAAGCGTCTGAACTTGGCGCACAAGCCGATGATTATCGGCTTGAAGGCGAACGTGGGAGAGATTGCCGCCACCTATCAGGCTGCCTATCCGAACGCCCGCATCCTCTACGCCTCGGAAAAGGATTTCTCGCCTGCCAACCGCGTGCGTTTCTTCAACAACATCAGGAACAACGACTACGATTGCGTCATCATGTCGCATGACCAGTTCGGGAAGATACCGCAGTCGCCGGAGTTGCAGCAGCGCATCCTGCAAGCGGAGCTTGACACGGTGGAGGAAAACCTCGAAGTGCTGCGGCAGCAGGGCAAGAACGTATCGCGGGCGATGCTGAAAGGGCTGGAGAAGCGCAAGTACAACCTTATAGCTAAATTGGATAAGGTGGAACACGCCATCAAGTCACGCACGGACGACGTGGTGGACTTCAAGCAGATGGGCATCGACCACATTTTCATTGACGAATCGCACCAGTTCAAGAACCTGACCTTCAACACCCGCCATGACCGTGTGGCGGGGTTGGGAAACTCGGAAGGGAGCCAGAAAGCCTTGAATATGCTCTTTGCCATCCGCACCATACAGGAGCGCACGGGCAAGGATTTGGGAGCGACATTCCTCTCCGGCACGACCATTTCCAACAGTCTGACGGAACTGTATCTGTTGTTCAAGTACCTGCGTCCGAAGGAGCTGGAACGGCAGGACATCCGCTGCTTCGACGCTTGGGCGGCTATCTTTGCAAAGAAGACGACCGACTTCGAGTTCAATGTGACGAACAATGTGGTGCAGAAAGAGCGTTTCCGCTACTTCATCAAAGTGCCGGAGCTTGCCGCCTTCTACAACGAGATCACCGACTACCGCACGGCGGAGGACGTGGGCGTGGATCGTCCGCACAAGAACGAGATACTGCACCATATACCGCCCACGCCGGAACAGGAGGAGTTCATACAGAAGCTGATGCAGTTTGCCAAGACGGGCGACGCCACGTTATTGGGCAGGATGCCGCTGTCTGAAACGGAAGAGAAGGCAAAGATGCTTATCGCCACCGACTACGCACGGAAGATGGCTTTGGATATGCGCATGATAGACCCCAATTACGAAGACCACCCCGACAACAAGGCGAGCCACTGCGCCAAGATGATAGCGGAGTATTACCATAAATACGACGCGCACAAGGGAACGCAGTTCGTCTTCTCGGATTTGGGTACATACCAGCCGGGCGACGGGTGGAACGTGTACAGCGAGATAAAGCGGAAGCTGACGGAGGACTACGGCATACCGGCAAGCGAGGTGCGCTTCATTCAGGAGTGCAAGACCGACAAGGCACGCAAGGCGGTGATAGACGCCATGAACGCCGGGACAGTGCGCGTGCTTTTCGGTTCCACCTCCATGCTCGGAACGGGTGTGAATGCGCAGAAACGGTGTGTGGCAATCCATCACCTCGATACGCCGTGGCGTCCGTCTGACCTGCAACAGCGTGACGGACGTGGCGTCAGAGCCGGCAACGAGATTGCCAAGCATTTTGCCGGGAACAACGTGGATGTCATCATCTATGCGGTGGAAAAATCGCTGGACAGCTACAAGTTCAACCTGCTGCACTGCAAACAGACGTTCATATCGCAGCTCAAAAGCGGAGCGATGGGCGCACGTACCATCGACGAGGGGGCGATGGACGAGAAATCGGGCATGAACTTCTCGGAGTACATGGCGTTGCTCTCTGGTAATACCGACCTTTTGGACAAGGCGAAATTAGAGAAGCGTATAGCCTCGCTCGAAGGGGAACGCAAGTCGTTTAACAAGGGCAGGCGCGATTCGGAGTTCAAGCTGAAATCCAAGACGGGAGAGCTACGTAACAACATGGCTGTCATCGAAGCCATGACGGAGGACTGGAACAGGTTTCTTTCTATTGTGCAGACTGACAAAGAAGGTAACCGCCTGAATGCCGTCAAGGTGGACGGCGTGGATTCAATCGATGAAAAGTTATCGGAAAGCGTCTGCAGGAAATCGCCAAGAACGCCACGACCGGCGGATTGTACAAGCCTGTCGGGGAGCTTTATGGCTTCCCGATAAAGGTGGTCAGCGAAAGGATGCTCAAAGAAGGATTGGAGTTTACCGACAACCGCTTCGTGGTGGAGGGAAACTACAAGTACACCTACAACAACGGGCATCTGGCGATGGCTGATCCGATTGCCGCTGCACGCAACTTCCTGAACGCACTGGAGAGGATTCCGTCTATCATCGACCAGTACAAGGCGAAGAACGAGGTGTTGGAAAAGGAGATTCCGCAGTTGCAGGAGATAGCGGGCAAGGTGTGGAAAAAAGAGGACGAACTGAAACAGCTGAAGTCCGAATTTGCCGCGCTTGACCGAAAGATTCAGCTGGAACTTGCTCCGCCCATGCCGGAAGTCGCCGAAAATGGAAATGACGGGCAGAAAATCAAGCCTGTTTCGGAAGATGTACGGAACGTGCCGCCCAAACACAACGAGGACGCACCGCAGATACGCAGTCCGGCGAATGAGCGAAGCAATTTTATTGCAGACCATATAATAATCGGACGTCCGGGATTGTATGCGAAAGATGAGAATCGACCAAAAGTGATGAAAATATAAAAACCGGCTTGTCTAATTATCTTGCTTAAAATTAGACAAGCCTGATTTTTATGGGGCAGCAATACAAATACATAATGATTATTTTTTAGTCGATGCCAAGGTGCGGTAATCGCTGGGGGAAATTCCGGTATATCGTCTGAAATAGCGTCCAAACGCGCTTATATCCGGGAAATTGAGGTATAAGGCAATTTCCTTGATGCTTTTGTGCGGATTGTCAAGCATCTGCTTTGCTTCCGATATAACGAACAACGCAATCCACTGTAACGGCGATTTACCGGACTTTTTTTGAATCTGTGTCGCAAAATGACGTTGGGTTATATATTGGGAATCCGCATAAAACCTCACATCTTTATGCTCACGGAAATTATTATGCAACTCGACGAGGAATGTCTGGAATATCTTATCCATCCGGTTCTGCCGTCCGACAATTTTGGGCTGGCAAGCCATATACGCGGTCACTATCTCGTAAAACAGAGCCTGTTCCAAAGCCGCGATTACCAGTCCGCTCATCTCGCGTCGGTTTTTCTTCCGCTCAACAACATGGTTGAACAGCTTTTCTATCTCCTGTGCGACATCCTCCTGCAGGGATACCTGCGGTTTGAATCTTATATGCGCCATACACTGGCTGTCGCCGGGCATTGATTTCAGTAACGTAAACGAATATCTGGATTCGGCGGCACTGCCGATTGCTGCAAAGTCATCACTGCATTTCGTGATTATGGTTTTTGAAAAAGCCGGATAGATATACAGGTCGTCTTTCTTCAGTTCAAAATCATTGCCGTCCATTTGCATGGTGACACTCCCTTCCTTGCACAGCAAAAAGCCATTCCACTCGTTAAACGGAATGTTTATAATCTCCTCTATATTGTGGCTGTCTATCCTCAACAGCCTCATCTCTATCTGTATCGGTTCTTTCATTGCGGTAATAACTTTTGCAAATATATAAAAAAGTATCAATGCAGTACGCGAAATTGGGCTAAAACAGGGATTTCCGTACACATTGCACGTTAATACTGCTTATATGACCACTACATCCGACTTATTGCTGTGTAACTTTGCAACCGGATTATAACAACAAGCAAATAACTCAATTATAGATATGGAATATAATAAGACAATCAGAATCGCAGTGCTTAGTCTCTTTGCCACTGCCGCTGTCTCATGCAATAAGAATGACAAGCAGTCGGAGCATGAAACAGCCATTTCCGTTACTACCGAGGAGGTCAGAATGGTCTCTGGCAATGACCTGTTTGTCGTAAGCGGAAACATCGAAGGCATGAAGACGGTCAAGACCGGATTTCAGGTCGCCGGGCGTATAGCGGGAATAAAAGGCGAGGAAGGAAGCATAGTCAGCAAAGGAGCCGAGATAGCATGGCTCGACCCGACGAACTATGCCATCGCAAAGGAACTGGCGGATGTTCAGGTGGCACAGGTGACCGACGAGTTCAAACGTATCAGCATCCTGCATGAGCGCAACAGTGTGAGCGAGAGCGATTTCATGAAATGCAAATATACCCTTGACGGCGCAGTTGCCCAACAGAAACTCCGTGCCAAGGACCTTGCCGATACCAAGCTCTATGCGCCGATCAGCGGAATCCTCCTTAAAAAGATGGGCGAGGCAGGAGAAATGATAAGTGCGGGAATGCCAGTGCTTGTCATTTCCGACATAAGCAAGGTGAAGGTAAATGCATATATCCCGGAGAACAGGCTGAAAGACATAAAAATCGGGCAGGATGTGAAAATCCGCATAGATGCCATCGATGCCGTCAGGAATGGGAAGATTGCCGAGGTCGGAGGCATGGCAGACCCAACGACAAGGGCGTTTACCGTCAAAACCATAGTCGACAATCCCGGCAACAGCATCAGACCCGGAATGATTGCGGCGGTGACATTCACGACTTCGGACAGCGTAATGACGGCAACCGTGAACAGCGCCGCGTTGCTGCGTACCCCCGACGGCCAGCCATACGTTTACGTCGCTGACAAGGAAAGGAAGCAGGCATTCCGCCGCAACGTGTCCATCGGAGCCGTGCGTGACAACCGCATAGAGGTTTCCTCCGGACTTGAAGCCGGAGAAACGGTCGTGGTCGGAGGCACTCACAAGCTGTCTAACGGCAGTAAAATCAACATAACAAAATAAGGCGGGCCATGAACATAATCGAGACATCATTAAAATATCGTCAGGTAACCTTATCGGTGCTTGCGGTATTGTTCATATTCGGCGTATATTCGCTTGTCCGGATGCCGCGCCGCGAGGATCCAAAAATCTCCATACCGCAGGCATTGGTCGTGGCTTATTATCCCGGCGCTTCCTCGGAAGAGGTGGAGCAGCAGGTGACAAAACACATCGAGGAGTTCCTTTTCAAATTCGAGGAAATCAAGAAATCGCACACCACTTCGGCGTCACAGGACGGAAAGTCCGTCATAACCGTGGAGCTTAACGAAAATGTCGAGGACTACGACCTTTTCTGGAACAAGCTGCGCAACGAACTGCTGGTGATGAAACAGCAGAAACTTCCGTCAAGCGTGGTCGGGCCTGTCGTAAACTCGGAGTTCGGCGACACGGAAGCCCTGATTATCGGTCTGTCGGGCAAAGATGTCCCGTATGACCAGCTACGCCAGTACGCGCGAATGATGGAAGAGGACTTGCGCCTTATCCCCGCCGTGTCGAAAATAAAGCGCGACGGCGAACGCGACATGCAGATAAATATCTTCTTCGATGATTCCCGTCTGGCCCAATACGGGCTTACCCTGTCGGATGTCATCAAGGTGCTCCAGTCGCAGAACGACATATACCCGGCAGGTAATCTCAAGACCGGAGGCACGGACATAGCGTTCCACGCCAACGGATTTTACAGCTCGACAGACAATCTCGGCAACCAGATTGTCGGGGCATCCAAAACAGGACAGGATATCAGGCTGAAAGACATAGCACGCATAGACAGGGACTTTGTCGAACCGACCAGCATGGTCAAGGTCGGCGACGAGAATGCCGTGATTGTCAGCATCGAATCCATGGCAGGAAAGAACATCGAGGACTTCGGCAAGGACGTGGACAGGACATTGGAGAAATTCAAGTCCAAGATCCCGTCGTCCGTCCATCTGACCTATATCTCCAACCAGCCGGAGATAGTACACACCAACATCAGCCATTTCATAAGCGAGTTCTTCATCGCCATCATCGCCGTGATTCTGATTATCATGCTCATGCTGCCGTTCAGGATTGCTCTTGTCGCGTCGATGGCAATCCCCATGACCATAGCGACAACATTGGCAATCATGAACCTCTGCGGAATAGAGTTGCAACAGGTGTCGCTGGCAGCTCTTATAACCGTGCTCGGTCTTGTCGTCGATGACGCGATAGTAGTGGCCGACAACTATGTCGAACAGCTCGACGAGGGAGAATCACGATGGAATGCGGCATGGAAAAGCGCGAGCGAGCTTGTCGTGCCGATACTCGTGGCCACCGTCACCATCATCTTCGCATTCATGCCGATGGTGATACTCACAGGCGCGATCGGTGAATTTATACGCACCCTCCCTCTGACCGTGTCGATAGCCCTTGCCTCGTCGTTCATCGTGGCGATGTTCTTCACGCCGTTCCTGTGCTATGTGTTCGTCAAGAAAGGACTTCATGACCCCGACGCAAAACCTGCCGCCGAAAAGAAAAAGAGCAACAGCTTCCTTGACAAGATACAGGACGCATACAACAGGTCGCTTGACTGGTGCATAGCACACAAGACCGTCACGATAATCGGAGGCATCATTCCTCTTGTCCTTGCTGGACTGCTTTACAAATTCGCCATACGCCAGCAGTTCATGCCCTCCGCCGAGCGCAACCAGTTTGTCGTGGAGCTGTGGATGCCCACGGGCACACAGATAGAGGCGACCGAGGCGGCCACCGAAAAGCTGACCGCGCTCCTTGACGGTGACGAGAGGGTCGTGAACCACGCCTCTTTCATCGGCACTTCCGCCCCGCGTTTCTACTATAATCTTTCGCCGGAGTTCCCCACCACCAACTTCGCGCAGATTGTCATCAACACCACGAGCAACGAAACCACTCTCGAACTTGCCGACGACCTCACCCGCAAGGTGGAGGAAGCCGTGCTGAAGGACGCCCCAAAGTGCGCCTGATGCAGCAGGGAAAGCCGCTGAAAGCGCAGGTGGAAGTGAGGATATGGGGCGAGGACATATCGAAGCTGAAAGCCATCGGCTCGGAGGTGGACTCCATCCTTAGGAAGACACCGGGCACAGCCCATGTACGCAGCGACTTCCATGAGGATTACTACGCCCTTGATTTCCGCATGAAGCCGGAAGCGCAGCGTCTCGGATTCACAAACGAGGCGATAGCCCTGCAGATGTACAGCGGCTTCACCGGCGCTCCTGTCACCACCATACGCGAGGGCGACAACAACGTCACCGTGCTTGCGCGGCTCGACACCGTGCAGAGGAGTTCCGTAAGCGACATCCGGCGTATGTACCTCACATCGCCCGTCACCGGCAAAGCCGTTCCTTTCGACCAGATAGCGGAGATTGTCCCGGTATGGCAGAACGGACGCATAATGCACCGCAGCGGTATCTGCGTGCTCACCATTGAGAGCGAGACCGACGGCAAGGTGCTTGCCTCCGAAATACTGAAGGAGGTGAAGCCGCAGATCGCCGGCCTGTACCTGCCCGAAGGATACTCCATAACCTACGGCGGAGAGGAAGCGAACCAGAACGACACGTTCCCGGAAATGGTTTCAGCCCTCGGTATCGGGCTGCTGCTGATATTCTTCATACTCCTGCTGCAGTTCCGCGACCTGAAGGAAACATTCGTGATACTGCTGACCATACCCCTCAGCGTGTTCGGCGCCATGCTCGGACTGTGGGTGACGGGCAACAACTTCGGGTTCACGGCTTTCGTGGGCGTGATATGCCTGTCGGGTATCGTTGTCCGCAACTCCATCCATCCTTATCGACCATATCCACGAGCTTGTAGACAAGCACGGCATGGACTGGCGCACCGCCACCATAGAGAGCGGCAAGCGGCGCCTCCGTCCGATCTTCCTGACGGCCATGGCCGCGGCTTTCGGCGTTATTCCCATGATTCTCTCCGGTTCGTCGATGTGGAGCCCGCTGGCAAGCATCATCGCGTTCGGTGTGGTATGGAGCATGTTCGTGGCGTTATTGGTGGTTCCCGTGATATATCTGCTTTGGGTAGTTCCGGGCAAGACTCGCGGCATGTCGCCGAAAACGGTCGCTATAATCGCTTTGCTCCTTGCTCCGTCGCTGGGAGCGAACGCACAGATGCCGGCCGATTCGGTGTCGCTTGACGATGTTGTCAATCAGGCTCTTGAACACAACAATATGCTGCACGCGGGCAAACTCAGGATAACGGAGATGCAGGAAAAGACCGAAGAGCTGAAAATCAAGCGTTATCCGTCGCTGAGCCTCAATTCCATGTATATGTACCGTTTCACCTCGGAGACCTCTCATTTCCCGCCGGCGCGTTCGGGACTTTTCAGTTGCCTACGGGAGCCGACCTCATGATGCCCCAGTCACCGGTCGAGATTGAGATAGGCAAGCACAACACGTTTATGGCGGGAGCTACGCTTTACCAGCCTCTTACCCAGCAATGGAAACTGTCTTCGGGCATCAAGGCCGCCGGAATCGACCGTGACATCGCCGCCATGGAATACAACAAGGCGGAACTTCAGGTGGTCAACGGCGTGGAGAAACTCTACTACGGCATTCTCGCCGTAAGGAAGCGCATCGAGGAAAACAACAAGCGCATAGAGGCGATCGAGCGCAGGAACTATGATGCCGAAAGCGCGGTTGCAGCCGGAAAATCGACCGATGCCGCGACGCTGGGCATGACTGCCAATCTCGCCGCCCGCCGACAGGATCTGCTGAAGCTACGGATCGAGGAAAGCGACTATATCAGTGATCTGAAAAAACTGACCGGTGCCGATTTTTCATCGGTGCGGTTCTCCGGGAATTTCACGGCAGGGAATCCTGTCCAGCCGCTGTCATACTACCTTGACAAGGCGGAAACGTCAAATGTGGACCTTCAGCTGGCCGACCTCAAGATACGCAAGGCAGAACAGGGCATAGCCGCCGCGAAACGGAGCTATCTGCCCGATGTGGGGCTGATGGCTGGCTACAGTTACCAGAACAGCATCAGGATACTGCCTGAAACCAGTCCTTTCGTCGGTGCAAGCTTTTCATGGAACATTCAGGATATTTTCAGCAACAGGCGTGTCGTCAGGCAACGCCGGCTGCAATTGGAGCAGGCGGTGGAGTATCGTGAATACACATCGAAAAGCACCACCGCCGAGGTGGAGAACGCCTACCGTCAGTTGCAGGAATCGGGCGAGCTTATCAATGTGGCCGCAGAATCCGTGCAGTTCCGTAAAAGAAACCTCGGCATAGAATATGACCGCCAGGCTGCCGGACTCAACACCATGTCCGATGTCCTCGACGCGGAAGCGGAATATGCCAAGGCGGAAGCCGACTATTATTCTGCGATGGTTAATTACCGTGTTATGATGGCAAACCTCGTCATGCTCACGTCCGACAAGGCTGTCAGATAATCCAACGTTCCATATTGAAACGATGCCATGGGGAAATGCCTTGTGGCATCCGTTTTATAAAATCACGCTTTGAAATTATCAATAATAAACAAAATGCGCTTGTATTTTATGCAGATTTTTATCAATCCGAACATATTGCACTATATTGGCTACTTTATGCTCTCTGACTTTGCCCAAGAAGTGACTACCTTTGTAAAAACTTAAATAATCAATTGAATATGAGCAACGATACAAACGTAAAAATGTCAAATCCGTTCGGCAGCCATGACAGACGCAACTGATTATGGCTGGCACTGAGCATATGGATTTACAAAATGGAGCGGGAATAACCGTTCTAAGTCGTAAGGGGGATTGTGTGCCTTTACATGATGCGCTTGCCGGCTCCGGTATGGATATGGAACAATTCTATAATGTCCTTGTCCATCTGGCAAAGAACGAAGTTGTGGCGATACTGCTTAACCGCCTGTCCGACAATTCGCATACTTATAAAAGGAATAGCGAATACATTTGTACGCGGTTCTTTGATGTGCTTACGAGATATTACAGCAGTGAGCGTTCGGTCTCATTTTATGCATCCGAACTGTGTATCAGCAACAAGTATCTTGCAACGGTTGTCAAGGCTGTCAGCGGCAAGACACCTGCCGCATGGATAAAAGAGCGGGTTGTCGGGGAGATAGAGCATCAGCTTCTATATTCACAGTCTACGGTAAAGGAAATCGCGTGCCGGTTCAACTTTCCCAGCGTATCAGCTTTGGGTAAAATGTTCAAGGCAAACAAAGGCATTTCGCCTGTAAATTATCGCAAACAGTATGCCGGTTCTATATCATCGGCATTACAATAAAACAACAAGAATATGAATATGGACAAGAAAATAATCGGAGAGAATGCGGGTATCATATGGAGAACCCTGCACAACAACAAGATGTCGTGGGAAGAACTGTTGAAAAACACAGGCCTCAAGCCGCTGGAACTGGCAAGCGGCATCGGCTGGCTTGCGAGAGAGGACAAGATATTCATATATCCCAATAATGGGATTGTCTATTTTGAAATCTATCAAGAACGTTACTTTTGATTGTGAGGCATGGCTTGAAAAGCACTGTACTCATGTCATGTAGATGGCAAATCAAATATGTTTACCGAAATGCTGTCTCCGTTTGTCACGTAAGTCTATGACAAGCTGAGATATACACATACCCAGATGACCCTCAAGGAAGATATTATAAAGGCAAACAGTGACAAGGTATATGCTTTGATGGGTAACGGACGCTATACATTTACCTATTTGCAAGAAAAAAGTCAACTGGAAAGCTCCGACCTGTGCATTGCGCTCCTGATTCTCATACGTGACAACCGGATAAGACAGCAGAACGATGGGAAAGTTTATTATTCCAAGGTTGTTATGTGACGATGTCCTGAATATTCACTCGCAATGATTGTGACGGAATTCCTATAGCTTAAAAAGTTGTTTATGAAGACCAATCATCGTAAATGGATAGGACTTGGATATGTGACAATCATCATGCTGATTTCCATAATCGGATATAGATGGCATGAAGAATGGAATGACATTGAAAAGCTGGAAATACAAAACCGGCAAATAGACGAGTTTCGGAAAGAGATAAACAGCATCCATATCCGGTTTATTGAGTTTTCGCTGTCGGGTGAGACTGTGCTGGAGTGGGATGATGAAGATCTGGAAAATTACCATACCCAGCGCATGGCAATGGACAGTCTGTTCTGCCGCTTCAAAGCGATTTATCCGGCAGAGCGCATCGACAGCGTGCGCCATCTTCTCGAAGATAAGGAACTGCAGATGCGCCGGATTGTTCAGGTACTTGACGAACAGCAGGTTCTCAATGAGAAGATAGCCCGTCAGGTGCCTGTAATCGTGCAGAAAAGTGTGCAGGAGCAACCCAAGAAACCGAAACGGAAAGGATTTCTCGGCATATTCGGCAAGAAGGAAAAGCCAAAGCCAACCGTGACCACAACCATGCTCCGTTCGCTCAATCGGGACATGATAGCCGAGCAACGGGAGCAAAGACGCCGTCTGTCGGAACACGCCGACAGCCTCGCCGCCCGTAACGCGGAACTTAACCGGCAACTGCACGGATTTATCCGCCAAATGGATAAAAAGGTACAAGCCGACCTGCAAAAGCGGGAGGCCGAGATAACCGCCATGCGGGAACAGTCGTTTATGCAGATAGGTAGCCTGACAGGATTCGTCCTCCTTCTGTTGATAATCTCCTACATCATCATACACCGGAATGCCAACCGTATCAAACGATACAAACGGAAAACGACTGACTTAATCGGGCAACTGCAACAGTCGGTAGAGCAAAACGAGGCACTGATAGCCTCCCGCAAGAAAGCCGTGCATACCATTACCCACGAACTGCGCACACCGCTGACGGCGATAACCGGCTATGCCGGGCTGATGGAAAAAGAAAGTGACACGGATAAAGCCGGGATGTATATCCAGAACATACAGCAATCATCCAATCGTATGCGTGGAATGCTCAACACCCTGCTTGATTTCTTCCGTCTGGACAACGGCAAGGAACAACCGAACATTTCCACTTGCAGTATTCCGGCAATCACGCACATCCTTGAAACGGAGTTTATGCCCATTGCCATGAGTAAAGGGCTGACTTTGATTGTGGAGAACCACACAGATGCGGTTGTCCTGACCGATAGGGAGCGCATCCTGCAAATCGGTAATAATCTGCTTTCAAACGCCATGAAGTTCACGGATAACGGCAGCGTATCCATGACAACGGATTATGATAATGATATATTGAAACTTGTTGTCGAAGATACAGGGACAGGTATGACCGAAGAGGAACAGCGACGTGTGTTCGGAGCGTTTGAACGACTGTCAAACGCCATTACAAAAGACGGCTTCGGATTAGGATTGTCAATCGTACAACGTATTGTGGCGATGCTTGACGGCACAATCAAGCTGGAGAGCGAAAAAGGTAAAGGCAGCCGTTTCACGGTGGAAATACCCGTACAGCTTGCCGAAGAACGACAGCCACAACGGACAGCCCGAAATTATACCCGCAACAACGAGAAATACTCTGATGTTGTCGCTATTGACAATGACGAGGTACTTCTTCTGATGCTGAAAGAAATGTTCAGTCAGGAGGAAATCCATTGCGATACCTGCACCGACGTGTCAGAGTTGATGGAATTGATACGGAAAAAGGAATACGCCCTGCTGTTTACTGACCTGAATATGCCGGAGATAAACGGCTTTGAGTTGCTGGAGCTTCTGCGCACCTCCAATGTGGGCAATTCAAAGACTATCCCGGTAGTGGTGACAACCGCTTCGGGCAGTTGCAGCAAGGAGGAACTTATGGAACGGGGATTTGCCGGATGCCTATTTAAGCCTTTCTCCATATCGGAGCTGATGGAAATTTCGGACAAATGTGCCATGAAAGGCACACCGGACGAAAAGCCGGACTTCTCCACCTTGTTATCCTACGGCAATGAATCCGTCATGCTGGAGAAGCTGATAACGGAAACCGAAAAGGAAATGCAGGCGGTCAAAGATGCGGAACAAAAGAAAGACCTTCAGAAGCTGGATGCTTTTATACACCATCTGCGAAGTTCATGGGAGATACTCCGTTCTGACCGTCCGTTAAGAGAACTTTATAGACTGCTTCATGGAAATATCGCTCCTGATAATGAGGTCTTGCACAATGTCGTGACTGCTGTATTGGATAAAGGTTCGGAAATCATCCGGCTGGCAAAAGAAGAAAGGAGAAAATACGATAATGAACGATAAGACAAAAATCATCGTGGTGGAGGACAATATCGTGTATTGCGAGTTTGTCTGCAACCTGCTGGCACGGGAAGGATTCCGTACCGTGCAGGCTTTCCACCTCTCGACAGCGAAGAAGCTGCTGCAACAAGCGGCAGAAGAAGACATCATAGTTTCAGACCTGCGCCTGTCCGACGGCGACGGCATCGACCTGTTACGCTGGATGCGCAAGGAAGGGATGATGCAGCCGTTCATCATCATGACCGACTACGCCGAAGTGAACACTGCTGTGGAGAGCATGAAACTCGGCTCTTTTGACTACATACCCAAGCGACTTGTAGAGGACAAACTCGTCCCTCTGCTCCGCAGTATACAAAAGAACGGAATGCCGGACGAAACCGTATTCCCGTGTTCCCCCGCAATGGTTCTGCGTTCCAATCCATCAGGAAACGCATAAAATTGGTAGCCCCCACCGACATGAGCGTGATGATATTCGGCGAGAACGGCACGGGCAAGGAACATATCGCCCGACAGCTTCACGACAAAAGCAAGCGTGCAGGAAAAACTTTTGTGGCTGTGGACTGCGGTTCACTTACCAAAGAGCTTGCGCCGTCGGCATTCTTCGGACACGTCAAGGGAGCGTTCACGGGAGCGGACAGCACCAAGAAAGGTTATTTCCACGAAGCTGAAGGTGGCACGCTGTTTCTGGACGAGGTGGGCAACCTCGCACTGGAGACCCAGCAGATGTTACTCCGAGCCATACAGGAACGGAGATACCGCCCGATAGGTGATAAAACGGACAAGAATTTCAATGTCCGCATCATCGCCGCCACCAACGAGAATCTGGAAGCGGCTGTGAACGAAAAGCGTTTCCGGCAAGACCTGTTATATCGTCTGCATGACTTTGAAATAACCGTCCCGCCGTTACGTGACTGTCAGGAGGACATCATGCCGTTGGCGGAGTTTTTCCGTGAGATTGCGAACCAAGAACTGGAATGCGACGTTATCGGATTTGATGGGGAAGCCAAAAAGACATTGCTGACCCATGCGTGGCCGGGCAATGTCCGGGAGTTGCAGCAGAAAGTCATGGGCGCGGTGTTGCAGGCACAGACTGGGCTTGTCACGAAAGAGCATCTGGAACTTGCCGTGACGAAACCGACCTCTCCCGTCAGTTTCGCCTTGCGTAACGACGCAGAAGATAAGGAGCGTATCTTACGTGCGTTGAAACAGGCGAACGGGAACCGCAAGGTCGCCGCAGAACTGCTCGGAATAGGACGTACAACGCTGTACAGCAAGCTGGAAGAGTATGGCTTGAAATACAAATTCAGGCAATCATAGCCGGTAATTCGCCGAATTTAGCTATCTTTGCATGAATATTTGAAGGTAAACGGCGATTGGGGAGCCTTTCGCCGCCGATATATAACATAAGACCGCAAGGCGTCCTAATGGAAATCTGGTAAATTGACACTACGGAGACGATTGCGTGATGCTTATGCTATGCCTATGCATAGCGTGCATTCACGTACTCTCCGTAAAGGCTTTACCAGAGCCTCCATTAGAAGTAGTGTGAATTGCACGCTACTTTTTTGCTCCTTGCCCAACAAAGGAAAAGACTATGGGTAAAGTTCAGATTCTTGCCGTCCTCACGATGGACGGATGTCATTCTTCAGAATTGTATGGCAAAGCGTATAATGATTTACGCCTTGACCGCTGCGGTATTGACAAAATAAGGGAGAACGCGCTTTACCATATCACGCCGGACTACTCCATCTCCATGCTGGACGAATGGCGGAAAGACAATACCAACATCTGCTATCTTGCCGAAGCCACTCCCGACAATTCGGACTATATCAACGGGCTGCTGCGTATGCGGGTGGTGGATGAGATCATCCTCTATATCATGCCTTTCATATCCGGGACAGGACGGCATTTCTTCAAGTCGGCACTGCCCGAAGCACGCTGGACACTCTCCTCACAAAAGAGTTATTCCAACGGAGTATGCCGGAGCATCTACACACGCATGGAAACCATGAAATAGCCGGGATGTTCCATAGAAGAACACTTTTATAATCCGTTTAATAAAGCAATGTTCTGAAAAAGAACATTTTAAGAAGATTATAATTCATGTCGGATAAAAAATATCAATTTTTATTGCACTGAAATCCAGTACGTTGTAAAAACCGTGCCGGATATTTTGCTTTTTGGTCGCGATTTTTGCCAATACTATTCATGTGCGCATACCGAAAACAGAGTGTAAAATTTCAAAATTGACAGGACATGAATTATTTTTTATTGGCGGAAACCGAGTTCTTCCGCCGGATAAACGAAGCCGGGGACTGCAATATGGAAAAAGCATACACGGCTTTCGCCACCCAAGTGATCGAACTGTGTATCGGCAGCCCGGACACGAACCGGACCATCATCGCATTGGCTTACATCGAAATCGAATTACAGCATCATCCCGTGCGTAACCTTCCCGAAGAAAAGAAGGAAATAGCCAACTATGTCAGCAAGGCTCTCTCTTTCGTAAGGAAGATGCAGAAGTTTCTTGCCGCTCCCCAAGTGCCACCATTAATCCCTATCCAAACATCCACCGACAACACTAACGATAATACCGCCTCACCCTTGCAATGGACGGGCAACGCCATCGACCTCGTGGAACTGATTTACGGCATCAACGAGATGGGCTGTATCAACAACGGCAATATGCCGCTCAAACAGCTTGCCCCGCTCCTGTACAAGATATTCGGTGTGGAAGCCAAAGACTGCTACCGCTTCTACACTGACATCAAACGACGGAAAACAATCAGCCATACGCATTTTCTCGAACAAATGCAGGAGAGGCTGAACGAGCGGATAAGAAGGGATGAGGAAGCGGAATTGAAAAGAAGATAGCTGTTCTTGAGAAATTCCCGTCCATTATCTGAATAAAAAGCAACTTATTTCTTGTACGTTACGCAAAAAAGGCTTACCTTTGCAAATGAATCAAGAAGATATGCGGCTCAGACCGTGTTCAACGATAACAGTACCCGTTTGGCATACCGTAAGATCTGCCGGCGGGTCATTCTTTTTTATAACGGTATGGCAAACAAGAAATCACGTTCCATTGAAGAACAAATAGAACTGCTCAAACAAAGGGGGATGATTGTCGGGAATGAAATTTTTGCCGCCCGGCATCTGGCCCATATCAGCTACTATCGTCTGAAAGGCTATTGGTGGGATATGCAGTATGACAAGACCCGTCATCTGTTCCAGCCTGATTCCAATCTGGAAGATGTCGTCACACGCTATTATTTTGATAAAGAACTGCGCCTTATCTTATTCGATGCCATCGAAACAATAGAGATCACCCTGCGTACAAAGATGATTTATCATCTGTCACAATCTTACGGAGGACTTTGGTATCGTGACCCGGAACTGTTTGCGGATGCCGCTTTCCATGCCCAGCACCTCAAAGAACTGATGGAAGAGTTCCTGCGGAGCAACGAGATATTCGTGAAGGACTACAAGCGCAAGCATCTTGTTACGAATACAGACGGAGAAAGGATACTTGACGAATACCCGGATGCGTGGATTATATTTGAGGTGGCCACATTCGGCACACTTTCCAAGATATACAAGAACCTCAATCATCAGTTGCCCGAAAAATCGGCAATAGCCAATGATATGGGGTTAAATTTACACAGTGAACTGTCGGGATGGCTGGAAGCCATTTCATACATGCGCAACATCATCGCGCACCATTCCAGAGTATGGAGCCGGAATATGGTCAAACGCCCTTGTGAAATCCGCAATCCGCGAATGGCATGGCTTTCCCGTCCGTTGACCGAGGTACAACAGAAAAAACCGTTCTATGTGATTACAGCCATGCTATACCTCTGCAATGCCATAGACGAGGGACATACGTTCAAGGAGAAGTTACTGGCATTGTTTAAGGAATATGCGGATGTACCCATCTACAAAATAGGTTTCTTCAACCGTTGGGAAGAGGAACCGATCTGGAAAAAGATGTCAGAATAGAATCATATGGCGAAGAAGAAGAAAAAACAGCAGGGACACTATTGCCGTATCTGTGGCGACTACAAGGCGAACGAGAAATTCAGCGGAAAGGGACACGCCCGGCATATCTGCAAGAGTTGTATGTCAGCCATGCGTAGCGGCAAGAATCCGGAGGATATTTTTTCGGAGCCGTTACCCGTGAACCGTGAAACTATACGTTTCAAAAAACTGGGCAAAGAAGAAAAAGCCGTGTTGAAAGCGTTTATCACCGAAGCCACAACCGAATACTGGCAGGAAAACAGACAGATACCGTTTGCGGACAGTTTCTCCGAACTAAAAAAGTACATCATAGGAACTTATGATGAAGAATGCGGCATACTTCTGAAAGATGATGCCGAGCTGAAAAACCACTTTCAGACCCATACGATAACGACCATAAACAAATTGCTTAAGGAGGAAATTTCTGAAAATCAAGATTAAGACAAAGGGCGGAGCAAGGTATCAAACTTGCACCGCCCTTTATTTTGTCGCCAATCTGTTATTTCTGCTGCAACAGATGTTTCAGGTTCTCGTCACCAGCGATTCGTTCCAGCTCGTCTTTCACGATTTGTTTCACTTCCTCCTTGATGCGCCTGTAATTCGCCTGCACCGTTTCCTTCATGCAGTCGTTGCCGTCCTCATCCGTGAAGTCGGTAATGACGGGTATCTTCTTATAGGCTTTTTCCTCACACTTCACCTTTTCGGCATCCACGACAATCTCACAATGGAAAATCTTCTGCTCGATGCGCTCGTTGAAATTGTCAGACACCGAACCGACAAACATTCCCTGCGTCAAGCCGGAAATCTTGCTCGGTGGGATAAGCGCATCCATCTGCGTGTTGATGGAGGTGGAAACGTCCTGCCGGTTGATGGAGATGGACTGCCTTTTCTGCAACACCTTTCCAAAGCGTTCCGAAAGCGTCTTGGCGGTTTCGCCCACCACCTGACCGGAGAAGATATTGCCGACGGTGTTCATCACGACTTTGGCTTCTTTGTCGCCATAGTCGCGCACCAACTGGCTGAAATCCTGAAAGCCCAGACACACCGCCACCTTGTTGCTTCGTGCGGTGGCGATAAGGTTGTCCAGCCCCTTGAAATATATCGTCGGAAGCTCGTCGATGATGACCGACGACTTCAACATCCCCTTCTTGTTGATGAGCTTCACGATACGGGAATTATACAGACCGAGAGCCGCCCCGTAAATGTTCTGACGGTCGGGATTGTTGCCGACACAGAGGATTTTCGGCTCTTCGGGATTGTTGATGTCCAGCGTAAACTCGCTGTCGGACATGACCCAATAGAGCTGCGGGGAAATCATCCTTGACAGCGGAATTTTCGCCGAAGCGATCTGCCCCATCAACTGCTCAGCCGCTCCACCGAGCCACGCATCCATAAACGGTGAGAGATAGTTTTCCAGCTCCGGGTAAGAGGTCAGTATCGGGAAAATATCCTCATAACGGCGGTTCAGGAACTCAATGGCATGAGGAAATGTACAATACTTGCCGTTCCGGTAGATTTTCAAATACCATATAATACTGGCAAACAAAATGATAGGTGATTCCACAAAGAAGTCGCCCTGCTTCTGCACCCAACTCTTATTGAGGTTGAGCATAATCGTGTACGCACTCTCATAAGCGTCCGTAATATCCTCCATGAAATCCGGATGGATGGGATTGCAGCGGTGGCTGCGTCGCGGGTCGTCGAAGTTTATCACATAGAACTTCGGCTTCACCTTGTATCCCTCCGGGTGATTGAGCAGATGGTTGTAGGCAATGGTCGATAAGTCACTGAATTTGAAATCATAGACATACATCGAGAAGCCCTTCTCAATCTGCTGCTTGATGAAAGAGTTTACCACCGCATAGGATTTTCCGCTGCCCGGCGTGCCCAACACGATGGAGGCACGGAACGGGTTCACCACGTTTATCCAGCCGTTCTTCCAACGCTTCCTGTAGTAGAAGCGTGTAGGCAGATTGACCGAATACTCGCTTTCGATAAGCCGTGTTTCCTGCATGAAGCTCTCGTTCTCGTTGTTGAACACGTCATCCATCAGGTTGTGTTTCAGCAGGCGGCTCATCCACAGACCGCCCATCATCAGGCAGACATAGCCCGTGCCGACAGTCAGGACATAAAACCCCGTCACCGCTTCAGCGGGCAACGGCAGTGCCAGAATCCACCAGTTCAGGAAAAAGAGCACGAACCCGGCGGCAAGCACCGCCCATATCTTTTGCCAAGTGATTTTCTCCCCCTTTACTCCCTTCGTGCCCATGCAGGACAGGGCAAGCAGAAGAAGGGCGAACAGCTTCGTGTAAAGGACGGACCGGAACAATCCCGCCGTGCGGTTGAAGTTCATCAGAATTTTGTCCACCACACCGATGTCCAATCCCCACAGACTTATGGCTTCATAGCAGAACCAGTACACGTTCATAACCACTAAAATAATACTCACGGCACGCAGGAAATCCATGATTTTCGCCAGTGCCCTCAAATCGTCTTCTTGTTGTGACATATGTTGAAAATTTTTAATTGTTGATACTTCTGTTACATTCCCAAGCCCTTGCGCTTCTTCTTCTTTTTCTTCTTGCGCCGCATCGCCCGGATGAAGGCTTCCTCCTCGGCATCCACTGCCAGACCTTCGGGAGAGAGCAAGCCCATGCCGCCATCCGTGTCATCATGCCCGGAAACGGCCGGCCCGCACATATCTTCCCCGTTTTCCACCGGAATGGAAAGCGTGAGCGGCGGCTGTCCAGCATAAGGCAGCGTGAAGTGTTCCTGCAAGGCATTGGCGGAAAGTTCCTTGCCCATACGTGAGCCGTTCAGCACGCATCCCGTGCGGTGGTCGATGAAAGTGGCTCCATATATGCGCCCTTCCTCCGTATGGCGCAACACCGTATCAATCCCTTTCTCCTTGAGCCGGGAAACGAATGTTTCCTTGTCATACGTACCGGCAAGAACGGAAAGGACGGTGCGCTTCGTCATTTCGGCGAGCTTCCTGTCTTTAATCTCTTGTTTGGAACGGGCAAATTTCCTCTCTACGGCTTCATAGCCGACAGCCTTTCCGAAGAGCGAGGACTTGAAAGGGTTGCCCACCTTGTCGCCGGCATCGTCTGTGGCAGAATAAACCAGCCCATGATACTCCCTTCCGCGCACATTGCCCTGCACTTCCTCCACCGTCACATTATACAAGGAAAGGAGGGCACGGTATTCACCCATCGTTTGGAAACAGTATTGGGCGTTCAACGCCTTGACCGTGTTCCCTACCTGCTTCTTCACATCGCCTGCCGAAGCGTCCACCTTGTGCAGCGGTGTATCAAGACGACGGTTCCGGCGTTCCGCATCGTGAAGCCCGTACTTCTGTTCCAACTCACGTGTAATCTGTTTGCTGCGGTAGAAATTGTTTCGGGTGTCGATGCTCCTGCCGTTTTCGTCCACCCTGACCGTCACGATATGCAGGTGGTGGCGGTCGATGTCCTCGTGTTTGAACACAAGATACGGCCGGTTGCCGTAGCCCATCTTTTCCAGATACTCGCGTGCGATGTCTTGAAGCTCCGTATCGGTCAGCACATCCTCCGGGTGCGGGTTGAGAGATATATGCACCACCGGTTTCTCCACCCTCGACTGCGCGGGCATGAAGGATAGAAAATCCTCCATAGCCCTATGGATGTCCACCGTTCCCGAACCGTCATTGAAGATGCGGTTGGCGGTAAGCAGCCTCCCTTTCGCCTCGTTAATCTTCTCCCCGTTGTAGGCAAGTGCTCCGTACAACGAGCTGCCTACACTGATTTTTGCGACCATTTCGCCTCCATTTCTTTAGAGAGTTCCACAATCTGACGGCTCAGTTTCACGAGTTCCACGGTCTGTTGCTCTAATTTGTAGAGCAACGCCATCGCCTTTTTCTCGGAAAAATGCAGCCTCAATTCCTTCACGACTTGGTTGTAGTTCGTACCTATCGCGCGGAACTGCGCATGAAAATCGGACAGCTTGGTGTAGTAGTCCACCAGCGTCCTGTCCACTTTCAGCACCTTGAACGGCTGTCCGAAGAAGTGCGCTTTCAGGAAAACCGACTTGGCGTAAACGCCCGACTTCTCGAACATGGAGAGGAAACGGTTGTGTTCCTCCTCGCTGAAACGGACGGTGTAGCGGAACACCGCCGGATCAAGTTTGGGATTTCTCCCGCCTTTGTTTCTTCTTTTTTCACTCATATTACTTTGGATTTAGCGGTTTGACGGCATAAGCCGCCGCTTCGAGGCACAGCACCGCAGGTTTGAGAGGCTTCCCGACTTCGGAGGGGAAGCCCGCCCCCTGCAAGGGCAAGGCGTTTTCCGGGATGCTCAAAATATTTTGAGCGGCTGAAAACATACCTTGCTATGTTCAGGTGAACATAAAAATCCGCCTTTGGACGGATTGGGGGAATGCCTTTCAAACTCCGGCTGCGCCACCGGCTGCGTACCCTGCCGTTCGGGTGCAAAGTTAGGGTGATAAATCCGTATCTGACAGAGGCGTAAGTGTGCCGAATGGTGCCAATCGGCGCAACATGCTGCCACTTGCCGGAGAAGTGATACAAGTACTGAAAATTCATTGTTTATTTGCTGCGTGATTCAAGAAACGAATGATTTGAAGATATGAGAAACGGAACATTAAAATACCCGGAAAATCGTTTCGACAAGCACTTGCCGAAACAGATGTCCGACAATTCGGTGAAGCAAAGATTTAATGAATTCATGACGCAATGTCGTCATTCATCATTTGTCCGACACACCGCTTCGCCACAGAACCGGATACGTGACGACCCGCCGGGGCGTGTAATTACGGAAGTGGATAGAGCGACAGTCAAATCCACATGGAAACAGAAAATGAAATCGTCAACAATTAAAACAAATGTAATTATGAGTAAGGAAATCTTCGTTGCATTCGCAACACAAAAAGGAGGAATCGGCAAATCTACCGTAACCGCACTTGCCGCCAGCTACCTCCACAACGTGAAAGGTTACAATGTCGCCGTCGTGGACTGCGACAATCCGCAGTACAGCATCTGCGGACTGCGTGAACATGAAACGGAACTCATCGGCAGCAGTACCTACTTCAAGGCTCTTGCGTGCGATCACTTCCGCAAAATCAAAAAGAACGCCTATACCATCATCAAAAGTGATGCGGTGAACGCTCTCGATGATGCGGAAAGAATGATTGCCGCCGGGGATGTAAAACCCGATGTGGTGTTCTTCGATATGCCCGGAACACTCAGAAGCAACGGCGTGATAAAGACACTCTCGCAGATGGACTACATCTTCGCACCTCTGAGCGGTGACCGCTTCGTCGTTGAGAGTACCCTGAAATTCATCACGATGTTCCGTGACAAGCTCATGACGACCGGGCAGGCGAAGACAAAAGGGCTGTATCTGTTTTGGACGATGGTGGACGGCAGGGAGAGAAATGACCTGTACGGCATCTACGAGGAGGTGATTGCAGAAATGGGATTCCCGGTACTTGCCACCCGCCTGCCCGACAGCAAGAAGTTCCGCCGTGACCTGTCGGAAGAACGCAAAAGCGTGTTCCGTTCGACCATCTTCCCGATGGACGCATCCCTGTTGAAAGGAAGCGGCATACGTGAGTTTTCTGAAGAGATAAGCGACATCATCAAACCTCAGTGAATATGGGCAGCAGGAAAGTGAACACGGAAGGTATTGACGAGGCTCTGTTGCTGGCTTCTATCGGACGGAGCACTCAGGAAGGGACACAACACCCGGCACAGGAAATTTCCTCGGATGCACCTGCCGAAGAAAGCACCGCCGTTCCGGAACCTTCTCCCATGCAGGCGGCGACACGGGAGAAAGCACAGAGGGAAGGCAACCGCCGGAAAAAGCCGGAAGAGGACTATAACGCGATGTTCCTGCGCCGCAACGAGATAAAGACCCGCCAGTGTGTCTATATCAGCCGCGATGTTCACGGTAAAATCCTCAAGATCGTGAACGACATCGCCGGAGGGGAAATCTCGGTAGGCGGCTATGTGGATACCGTGTTGCGCCAACATCTGGAACAGCACAAGGAGAGAATAAACGAATTATACAAAAAACAACGTGAAGATTTGATTTAACATGAAAAAGGAAAAGAACCCTATGAACAAAAGACCGCAGCAAAGCGGCAACGGTATGTTTGTCCAAGTACAGACAAGTGTGGAAATCCAGTCGTCTGTTTCTATAAGTTACAGATGCAGCGAGAAGGAGTATGAGCGTCTGTTCATCCGTGAACCCGAAGTAAAGGCGCGTGCAGGGAAGATGGCGTATGTGCGCCCGGAGTACCACGAGCGCATCATGCGTATCACCCGTGTAATCGGGCAAGACTCCCTTTCGCTCTCCGCTTACATCGACCATGTGCTCACGCAACACTTCAACCAATGCGAGGAGGCGATAAAAAGCCTTTACGCAAAAAACTATAATTCAGTATTCTAACCATAAAAAAACGATGAGTATGAAAAAAGAAAAGAATGACTGTCGTGCCTGCCTGAAAAAATCAGGCATCAAGGCAAGTGAAGGGAAACAAGTGTACATCAGCAAGGAAACCCATTACAAGATTTCCATGATTGTCCGCCTGCTGGGAAACGGAGAAGTCACGATTGCCGATTTCACCGAGAACGTGATAAGTGGATTTCTCCATACCCACCGTGATGAATTTAACCGTATGTTGAACGCAGTTCCCCCAGTCGAGCTATGAACGTAACGGATATTCTGCTTGCCGCATCGGTCGGCTGTAACCTTTGGTTCCTGTTCCTACTCCTTTATGACAAGATCATGGAAACGAAGTTTGTCCGGTTCCTCACGAGCATTACCGGATTATGGCGGTCATTGGAAGACAGGGGCACGATTCCGGAAACGGCACAAGGTGAAGCACCCAAAAACGAAAATGACATCATTGGCAAGAGCCGCTTCAAAATGGCATCAACCCGGACAAACGCTGCCACACCGGTGCAGGAAGCTGCCACTTCGGAAAAAGGTATTGAGCTGTCAGAAGAAGAGGCTACTTTTGACGACGGAAACAGGAAAGCCGCCACCAGTCCCGTACAAGTCCCGGAAGACAAACTCGAAGAAACCTTCACGAGCATGACACCGGAGGAACTGGAATACGGAGAAGATGAGCCGGAGGACGATGCATCGGATGCTCCGCGGGCATCGGGCAGCAGCTTTGACGAGATTGACGATGCGGTAAAGACAGCCAAGAACCCGGAAGCTACCCGTAAGGAACGTGAAAAGGCGGCAAAGGTCTTCACCGAAATGGAAGGTACGGAGTTGTACGACAAAATGATGGAAGGCTCTTCGGAAATAGCCATCCGTATCAAGGGGCTTATCGAAATCCGGATGAAGAAACCGAAGAAAGAGTTTACAGTTCCCGACAACATTGAAGATTTCGACATCCGCAATTATGTATAACAATTAAAAAAGAACGGCAATGAAAACGTAGGAATACATCTACCACGCGGCACGGCAGTACAAGGTGCAGCCACCCCGCAACGGACAATCCCAAGTCCGTGGAAACAAACGGGCATACCACTAAACCAAAGTAAAGTAATTTAAGTATCAACCGCCCGACAAAGGACCATCCACCCTTTCGACGGCATCAAAAACAAGAACAGTTTATGAACAAGAACATCAAGAACGCTTTGAAAAGCAAGAAATCAATCCTCTCTGCGGCACTCGTCATCGCCGCCACCGCCACCGCTTCCGCTCAGGGAAACGGTCTTGCAGGCATCACGGAAGCCACCTCGATGGTGAGTTCGTATTTTGAACCCGCCACGAAACTCATCTACGCCATCGGTGCGGTGATCGGTCTTATCGGGGGCGTGAAAGTCTATTCAAAATTCTCGTCAGGAGACCCCGACACCTCCAAGACCGCCGCAAGCTGGTTCGGTGCGTGTATCTTCCTTATCGTAGCCGCCACCATCCTGCGCTCATTCTTCCTTTAATATGATAATGTATGGCTGAATACCCGATAAACAAGGGTATCGGCCGTCCGGTCGAGTTCAAGGGACTGAAAGCCCAGTACCTCTTTATCTTCTGCGGAGGTCTGCTCGTTCTCTTCGTCCTGTTCGTCATCCTCTACATGGTCGGCATCGGCCAGTGGATATGTATCGGCTTCGGTGCGGTATCGTCCTCCATCCTCGTATGGCAGACCTTCGCGCTGAACGCCCGGTACGGCGAACACGGGCTGATGAAATCAGGAGCGGCACGGAACCATCCCCGATACCTTATCAACCGGCGGCGGATCACCCGATTATTCACACGGAAACGAAAGGAAGAAACTGCATGAGAAATACATCGAAAATGACTACATTGGAAAACAGGTTCCCGCTGCTGGCAGTGGAACACGGCTGCATCATCTCCAAGGACGCCGACATCACGGTGACTTTCGAGGTGGAACTGCCGGAGCTTTATACCGTGACAAGCGCGGAGTACGAGGCGATACACGGCTGCTGGTGCAAGGCGATCAAGGTCTTGCCGGATTTCTCCGTCGTCCACAAGCAGGACTGGTTCATCAAGGAACGGTATAAGCCGGAACTGGAGAAGGACGACATGAGCTTCCTCTCGCGGAGCTTCGAGCGTCACTTCAACGAGCGTCCGTACCTGAAGCACACGTGCTACCTCTACCTGACCAAGACGACAAGGGAGCGTAACCGTATGCAGAGCAATTTCAGCACGCTGTGCCGGGGGCATATCATCCCGAAGGAGCTGGACAGGGAAACCGCCGCGAAGTTCATGGAGGCGACGGAACAGTTCGAGCGTATCATGAACGACAGCGGTTTTGTCCGGCTGCGCCGCCTCTCCACCGACGAGATTGTGGGGACGGACGGCAAAGCCGGGCTGCTGGAGCGGTACTTCTCGCTCCTGCCCGAAGATAACGCCACGTTGCAGGACATCGAGCTTTCGGCAAGGGAGATGCGCATCGGCGACAACCGGCTGTGCCTGCACACCCTTTCCGACGCGGAAGACCTGCCCGGCACGGTGGCGACAGACACCCGTTACGAGCGGCTCTCCACCGACCGCTCGGACTGCCGCCTCTCCTTCGCCTCCCCCGTGGGGCTGCTGCTGCCGTGCAACCACATTTACAACCAGTATGTGATTATCGACAACAGCGAGGAGAACCTGCAGAGGTTCGAGAAGTCCGCCCGCAACATGCAGTCGCTCTCCCGCTATTCAAGGAGCAACAGCATCAACCGCGAGTGGATAGACCAGTACCTGAACGAAGCCCATTCCTACGGTCTGACCTCTGTACGGGCGCACTTCAACGTCATGGCGTGGAGCGACGACGCGGAGGAGCTGAAGCATATCAGGAACGATGTGGGAAGCCTGCTGGCAAGCATGGAGTGCGTGCCGCGCCATAACACCATCGACTGCCCGACACTCTACTGGGCGGCCATGCCCGGCAATGCGGCGGACTTCCCTGCGGAGGAGAGTTTCCACACCTTCATCGAGCAGGCGGTGTGCCTCTTCACGGAGGAAACGAACTACCGCAGCTCGCCCTCGCCCTTCGGCATCAAGATGGTGGACAGGCTCACGGGAAAACCGCTGCACCTCGATATTTCCGACCTGCCGATGAAAAAAGGCATCACGACCAACAGAAACAAATTCGTGCTGGGTCCCAGCGGAAGCGGCAAGTCCTTCTTCATGAACCACCTCGTGAGGCAGTATTGGGAGCAGGGCACGCACGTGGTATTGGTGGACACGGGAAACTCCTATCAGGGACTGTGCGAGATGATACGGCGCAAGACGGGCGGCGCGGACGGCGTGTATTTCACCTACACGGAGGAGAAGCCCATCAGCTTCAACCCGTTCTACACTGATGATTACGTGTTCGACGTGGAGAAGAAGGACAGCATCAAGACGCTGCTGCTGACGCTCTGGAAGTCGGAGGACGACAAGGTGACGAAAACGGAGAGCGGTGAACTGGGCAGTGCGGTGAACGCCTACATCGAACGTATCAAGGCAGACCGGAGCATCGTGCCCTCGTTCAACACCTTCTACGAGTATATGCGTGACGACTACCGCAGGGAACTGGCGGAGCGCGAGATAAAGGTGGAGAAGGAGGACTTCAACATCGACAACATGCTGACCACCATGCGGCAGTATTACCGGGGCGGACGCTACGACTTCCTGCTCAACTCCACGGAGAACATCGACCTGCTGGGCAAGCGGTTCATCGTCTTCGAGATTGATTCGATAAAGGAAAACCGCGAACTGTTCCCGGTAGTTACCATCATCATCATGGAGGCTTTCATTAACAAGATGCGACGGCTGAAAGGCGTGCGGAAACAACTGATAGTGGAAGAGGCTTGGAAGGCTCTTTCTTCGGCGAACATGGCTGAATATCTGCGCTATATGTACAAGACGGTCAGAAAATATTACGGTGAGGCAATCGTGGTGACGCAGGAGGTGGACGACATCATTTCCTCCCCCGTTGTCAAAGAAAGCATCATCAACAACTCGGACTGCAAGATACTTCTTGACCAAAGAAAGTACATGAACAAGTTCGACCAGATTCAGGCGTTGCTCGGACTGACGGAGAAGGAGAAGTCGCAGATACTCTCCATCAACATGGCGAACAACCCTTCAAGGTTCTACAAGGAGGTGTGGATAGGCTTGGGCGGCACGCAGTCGGCGGTCTATGCCACCGAGGTGAGTGCGGAGGAGTATCTGGCATACACCACTGAGGAAACGGAGAAGGTGGAGGTTTACCGTCTGGCGGAGCAGCTGGGCGGCGACATCGAAGCTGCCATCCGGCAGCTTGCCGAAAGGCGGAGAAACAGACAATAAGCAATCAATAAAACAGATTTATCAACGAGAAAAGAAAAGCGTATGAGTATTTCAAGAATGAAGATGCTGAAAATCAGCGAGTGTTTAATAGGATTGGCAGTCGTGATGCTGCAATCCTGCGATATGGCGGATAACCGCCGCGACCAACTGTGCGGAAACTGGACAAGCATGGAAGGAAAGCCCGACGTGCTCATCTACAAGGAGGGCGAAGCCTACAAGGTGACGGTGTTCAAACGGAGCGGCATCCGCCGCAGGCTGAAGCCGGAAACCTACCTCCTGCAGGAGGAGAACGGCAACCTGTTCATGAACACGGGATTCCGCATCGACGTGTCCTATAACGAGGCTACCGACGTGCTGACCTTCTCTCCGAACGGGGACTATGTGCGTGCAAGCCACGAACCGGAGAACCCGGCAGAAGAATAAGAATATACAACCGCTAAATCCAAAGAATATGAGTATGAAAACAAGAATGGCAATCGCCGTATGCCTGTGCCTGCTTTTCGCGGGCAGGGCTTCCGCCCAATGGGTGGTGAGCGACCCCGGCAATCTGGCGCAGGGCATCATCAACGCCTCGAAGAACATCGTCTACACCTCGAAGACCGCCACCAACATGGTGAACAACTTTCAGGAAACGGTGAAAATCTACCAGCAGGGCAAGAAATATTACGATGCGCTCAAATCGGTGAACAATCTCGTCAAGGATGCCCGCAAGGTACAGCAGACCATCCTGATGGTGGGTGACATCACGGACATCTACGTGAACAACTTCCAGAAGATGCTCCATGACGGGAACTTCACCCCCGAAGAGCTGTCGGCAATCGCCTTCGGCTATACGAAGCTGCTGGAAGAGAGCAACGATGTGCTGACAGATTTGAAGAACGTGGTGAACATCACCACGCTCTCCATGACCGACAAGGACCGCATGGACGTGGTGGAGCGGTGCTACTCCAAGATGAAGCGTTACCGTAACCTTGTGGGTTACTATACCAACAAGAACATCAGCGTGAGTTACCTGCGTGCGAAGAAGAAGAATGACCTTGACCGCATCATGGGATTGTACGGGAACATGGACGAAAGATACTGGTAGCCTATGGAATTTGACAACCTTCATCAGATTTTGCGCTCGCTTTATGACGGGATGATGCCGCTGTGCGGGGACATGGCGGACGTGGCGAGAGGCATCGCCGGACTGGGCGCATTGTTCTACGTTGCCTGCCGGGTATGGCAGTCGCTGGCGCGAGCCGAAGCGATAGACGTGTTCCCCATGCTCCGCCCGTTCGCCGTCGGTCTGTGCATCATGTTCTTTCCGACAGTGGTGCTCGGTACGGTGAACAGCATTCTGTCGCCCATTGTGCAAGGCACGGCGAAACTGCTTGAAACACAGACGCTGGATATGAACGAATACCGCAGGCAGAAAGACAAGCTGGAATACGAGGCAAAAGTGCGCAATCCGGAAACCGCCTACCTTGTGTCCAACGAGGAGTTTGACAAGCAGCTGGAGGAACTGGGCTGGTCTCCCGCCGACATGGTGACGATGGCGGGAATGTATATAGACCGGGGGATGTACAACATGAAGAAGAACATCCGTGACTTCTTCCGCGAGGTACTGGAACTGATGTTCCAAGCCGCCGCCCTCGTGATAGACACCATCCGCACGTTCTTCCTCGTGGTGCTGGCGATACTCGGACCGATAGCCTTCGCCATTTCCGTGTGGGACGGCTTCCAGAGTACGCTTACGCAATGGTTCTGCCGCTATATACAGGTCTATCTGTGGCTTCCGGTGTCGGACATATTCAGCACCATACTGGCGAAGATACAGGTACTGATGCTGCAAAGCGACATCGAGCGTATGCAGGCTGACCCGAATTTCTCACTGGATTCGAGCGACGGGGTGTATATCGTGTTCATGATTATCGGCATCATCGGTTACTTCACGATACCCACTGTTGCGGGCTGGATCATCCAAGCCGGTGGCATGGGCAGTTACGGGCGCGGTGTGACGCAGCTTGCCGGACGCGGAGCGGCCCTTGCAGGGGGTGTCGCCGGTGCTGCGGCAGGAAACGCAGCCGGGCGTGTCGGACGTGCCGGGATAAATATGGCAAGGCGGCATGGAACCATACCGCCGGACGCCTTCTCAAACGGAAATAACCTATAAAATCAGACAGAATGGAATTCAAGTCACTCAAGAACATCGAAACATCGTTCAGGCAGATACGCCTGTTCGGTATCGTCTTCCTCGCCCTTTGTACCGTGATAACGGTCTGGAGCGTGTGGAGTTCCTACCGCTTTGCGGAGCGGCAGAGGGAAAAAATCTATGTACTGGACAACGGCAAGTCGCTGATGCTGGCACTCTCGCAGGACCTTTCGCAGAACCGTCCGGCAGAGGCACGGGAACACGTGCGCCGCTTCCACGAGCTTTTCTTCACGCTCTCGCCGGAAAAGAGCGCGATTGAGCACAACGTGAAACGTGCCCTGCTGCTGGCGGACAAGAGCGTGTACCACTACTATTCGGACTTTGCCGAGAAGGGGTACTACAACCGCATCATCGCAGGAAACATCAACCAGGTACTGAAGGTGGACAGCGTGGTGTGCGACTTCGACAGCTATCCCTACCGTGCCGTGACCTATGCCACACAGAAGATCATCCGGCAGAGCAACGTCACCGAGCGCAGCCTCGTGACCACGTGCCGGCTGCTCAACTCGTCCCGTTCGGACGACAATCCGAACGGGTTCACCATCGAGGGGTTCACCATTATCGAAAACAAGGATTTGCAGACAATCAAAAGGTAACAGGGTATGAAAGGAAAAAGTATAAGAAAATCACAGTGGAGCGCATACCGGAAACTCCACGACAAGAAGAATATGTGGGTGGCAAGGCTCAAAGGCTATCTGGACGGCTTGCCGCCGAAGACACGCAGGCGCATCGTGCTGGCCATGTTTGCCATTTTCGCCGCGCTTGCCCTCCACACCTTCGGCAAAGCCGTCCATGACATCGGCAGGAATGACGGCGGACGGATGAGGATAGACCATGCCGGGCAGGTGGAGCTGTCCGTGAAGCCTGACAAGAACAATAGTTTTACACCTTATTATAATATGTATGGAACAGACAAAGAACGAAACAAGGATTGAGGGCAATACCGGAAACACGGCTATGCCCGATAACAAGGGAAAACCGAAAAAAGAGCGCAAACCGCTGACCGAAGCACAGAGGCTGCAACGTCAGAAAATGATCGTGCTGCCCGTCATGGTGCTGGTGTTCATCGGGGCGATGTGGCTGATATTCGCCCCGTCCTCCGAGACGGAGCAGGAACCGGGAACGGGAGGTTACAACACCGAGATGCCGGATGCGGACAAGGCAGACCGCCAGATAATCGGCGACAAACAGAAAGCTACGAGCAGGCGGCGATGGAGGAACGGCTGGAGGAAAGGGACCATGCCGTGCGGCAGCTGGGCGACATGTTCGACCGTGAAACGGGAGATACGGCGGATGGAGGTGGCTTCGACCTCTCCACTCCCGAAGGAAAGGAAGACGGGTCTGCCACACAGACCATCCGGTCTTCCGCAGCCGCCTACCGCGACCTGAACGCCACGCTCGGCAACTTCTATGAAGAACCCGCACGGAACGATGCGGAGATGGAGGAACTGATGGAGCGTATATCCCTGCTGGAGTCGGAACTGGAAAGTGAAAAGGAAAAAGGTTCCACGATGGACGAGCAGGTGGCACTGATGGAGAAGTCCTACGAACTGGCAGCGAAATACATGGGCGGTCAGAACGGCACACAGACGGCAAAGCCCTCTTCCGTTCAGAAAGCAGGGAAGAACAAGGCGGAACCCGTCAGGCAGGTGGAACGTCAGGTGGTATCCTCGCTCGTACAGCCTGCGGGCAATGCGGAGGTTGCCGCCACCTGCCCGCAGGAGCGTAACCGGGGCTTTAATACAGCGGTGGGCGGAACAGCCATATCGGACAAGAACACCTTGTCGGCTTGCGTCTATGGGGCGCAGAGCGTGACGGACGGGCAAGCGGTCAGGCTGCGGCTGCTGGAGCCGATGGCGATAGCGGATAAAATCATTCCCCGTAATGCGGTGGTGGTAGGCACTGCCAAGATACAGGGGGAACGGCTCGAAATCGGAATCAGTTCGCTGGAGTATGACGGCAGCATCATCCCGATAGAGCTGGCAGTCTATGACACGGACGGACAGCCCGGCATCTTCATCCCGAACTCGCTGGAACTGAACGCTGTCAAAGAGGTCGCCGCCAATATGGGAAGCTCACTCGGCAGCAGCATCAACATCTCCACCAATGCCGGGGCGCAGCTTGCCTCCGATTTGGGCAAGGGGCTGATACAGGGCACAAGCCAATACATATCCAAGAAGATGCGTACCGTGAAAGTACATCTGAAATCCGGGTACAGGGTCATGCTCTATCAGGAAGAAAATTAAGAAAACAACCAATCAAAAATTTTATTTACCACTAAATCCAAAGTAATATGAGAAAAGTAATCATGATGTTTGCCCTCGCTATGGGCATCGTAACTGCCCATGCGCAGGAGAACGTAACCGTTGCTGAAGAGAACAACGGAAGTGAGCAACAGACGGACGCACAGCCGGTATTGACCGGAGAGGTCTATCCGCAGAAGGAGGCGGACGGCGACCTGTATCACGGTCTGACGAAGAAACTGACTTTTGACCGCATGATACCCCCTCACGGTCTGGAAGTAACCTACGACAAGACCGTGCATATCATCTTTCCGGCAGAGGTGCGCTATGTAGATTTGGGTTCGCCTGACCTGATAGCCGGAAAAGCGGACGGGGCGGAGAACGTGATCCGTGTGAAGGCTACCGTGAGAAACTTTCCGAACGAGACCAACATGTCAGTAATCACGGAGGACGGAAGTTTCTACACGTTCAACGTGAAGTATGCCGCCGAACCGCTGCTGCTCAACGTGGAGATGTGCGACTTCATCCACGACGGGGAATCGGTGAACCGTCCGAACAATGCGCAGGAAATCTACCTGAAGGAGCTGGGCAGCGAGAGTCCGATGCTGGTGCGCCTTATCATGAAGTCCATACACAAGCAGAACAAGCGTGAGGTGAAGCATATCGGCAGCAAGCGTTTCGGCATCCAGTACCTGCTGAAAGGCATCTACACGCACAACGGTCTTCTCTATTTCCACACGGAAATCAAGAACCAAAGCAACGTGCCTTTCGATGTGGACTACATCACGTGGAAAATCGTGGACAAGAAGGTGGCGAAGCGTACCGCCGTGCAGGAGCAGATAATCCTGCCGCTCCGTGCGCAGAACTACGCCACCTGCGTGCCGGGCAAAAAAAGCGAGCGTACGGTCTTCACGATGGCGAAGTTCACCATTCCCGATGACAAGTGCCTCGTGGTGGAACTGAGCGAGAAGAACGGCGGTCGCCACCAGTCCTTCGTGATTGAAAACGAGGATCTGGTGCGTGCCAACACGATTGACGAACTTCAAGTGCGCTGACTATGAGAAAGTACATCGCAATCATCATCGCGTTGCTTGCCCTTTTCACGGGGCAGGCGCACGCCCAACGATGCCTGCCGAAAATGCAGGGTATCGAAGTCAGGGCGAACATGACGGACGGCTTCAAGCCCGGCGGCAATGACGGAGGGTACAGTTTCGGGGCGGCTTTATCCACCTATACGAAAAGAGGAAACAAGTGGGTGTTCGGCGGCGAATATCTCTTGAAGAACACCCCGTACAAGGACACCGCCATACCTGTGGCGCAGTTCACGGCAGAGGGTGGCTACTTCTTCAAGCTGCTGACCGATGCCCGGAAAATCGTCTTCGTCTATGGGGGCGTTTCGGCTCTCGCCGGATATGAGTCGGTGAATTGGGGGGAAGAAGGTGCTCTTTGACGGTTCGACACTGCACGACCGGGACGCTTTCATCTACGGGGGTGCGCTGACGCTTGATGTGGAGTTTTATGTGGCAGACCGTATCGCCCTGCTCGCCAATCTCAGGGAACGCCTGCTGTGGGGTGGCGACACGAAGAAGCTGCACTGCCAATGGGGTGTGGGCATAAAGTTCATCATCAACTGAAAGGTGTGTATGGAACGGACGGACATTGAAAACATGAGGCGGATACCCCTTGCGGACTTCCTCGCACGGTTGGGGCACGAGCCTGTCCGAAGAAGCGGAAACGAACTGTGGTATCGTGCGCCGTACCGCAACGAGCGCACACCCTCGTTCCGTGTGAACGTGGCGAAGCAGCTCTGGTACGACTTCGGCTTGGGCAAGGGCGGCGACATATTCACGCTTGCCGGGGAGTTTGTCCGAAGCGGTGATTTCATGGTGCAGGCGAGGTTCATATCGGAAGCCGCCCATATGCCGCTAACGGCATTGCCGGCTTTTGAACCGAAGCTCCCGGAGCCGGTCTTTGAGGAAGTGGAAGCCGCCCGGCTTCTCCTCTCTCCGCTGACGGAATATCTGAAAGAGAGGGGTATTCCTTACGCTGTCGCATCGCGTCACTGCTGCCGCCTGAACTACGGTGTGCACGGGAAAAGGTATTTTGCAGTCGGTTTCCCCAATGTGGCGGGCGGTTATGAAATCCGCAGCCGCCATTTCAAGGGTTGCGTGCCGCCGAAGGATGTATCACTGATAAGGACGGAAACCACCGGCACTGACGCCTGCTGCGTGTACGAGGGATTTATGGACTTCCTTTCCGCTGTCACGCTCGGCATAGGCGAAAGGTGCGACCACCTTGTACTGAACTCGGTCGCCAACGTGAAAAAGGCGCTGAGGTATCTGGACGGTTACGGGCGCATCGGCTGTTTCCTTGACCGTGACGATGCGGGACGAAGGACGCTTGAAGCCCTGAAAGAACGGTATGGCGGGCGTGTCGCAGACCGCTCCGCCCTCTATGACGGTTGCAAGGACTTGAACGAGCACCTGCAACGGACAACGAAAAAACAGAATATCAACCATCTAAAAATCAAATGACAATGAATATACCGAACAACAAGAACAAGAGAACATCATTTTTCAAGGCGTTGGCACTTTGCCTGTTCGCCGCCATATCATTCACATCCGTATCGTGCGACGATGACATGGACATCCAGCAATCCTATCCCTTCACGGTGGAAACGATGCCTGTGCCCAACAAGGTTACGAAGGGTCAGACGGTGGAAATCCGCTGTGAGCTGAAAAAGACGGGCGATTTTGCGAACACGCTCTATACCATCCGCTATTTCCAGTTCGAGGGGGAAGGCTCCCTGAAAATGGATAACGGCATCACGTTCCTTCCCAACGACCGTTACCTGCTCGAAAACGAAAAGTTCCGCCTGTATTACACGGCAGCGGGCGATGAAGCGCATAATTTCATCGTGGTGGTGGAAGATAATTTCGGAAACTCCTTTGAGTTGGAATTTGAGCTTAACAACCGGAATGCGGAAAGGGAAAGCCAGACCGTCATGTATGCCGCCAACTTCAATCCTATGCCAAGATGATGCGTGTGTTCATGGCTATCCTCTGTTCGCTTTGGGCGGTTTGCTCCGTGTCTGCACAGAGCAACCGCCAAGAGGGAACGGACAGGCAGGCGGCTATCTACCGTCTGCCGCTTATGGAACGGGCGTTTCTGTGTACCCGCCAGTTTGAAGGCTGGCATGACCAAAGCTGCTATCCCTATGTGGGTTGGGGGCACCGTTTACAAAAAGGTGAAAGCTACTCGGCACGCACCATGACGAAACGGCAGGCGGACGCACTCCTGCGAGAAGACTTGCGGAAGTTCATCGGCATGTTCCGAAATTTTGGACGTGACAGCGTGCTGCTTGGCACGCTGGCTTTCAATGTCGGTCCGGCGAAGCTCTTGGGGAACGGGCGATACCCCAAAAGCAGGCTGATAAAAAAACTGGAGGCTGGCGACAGGAACATTTACCATGAGTATGTTGCTTTCTGTCATTATAAAGGTAAACGGCACGCCATGCTGCTTAAACGGAGAAAGGCGGAGTTTGCGTTGCTGTATGTACCATAATTATCAGTATATGTCTGACCAAAGAAAAATCCGATGAAGCCATCAACTTCATCGGATTTTTCTTTTGGTTTCATGGCTTCGGGATTTTTCCCTTGCCGGGAACTTTACACTTTATCATTCTTGAAAATTTTTACCCATGAGGCTGTTGAAAATCATCTTTTTGCTTATGCCTCCGTTGCTTTGCAAAATGATTTTTCAGTTCTGCCTGATTGCTCCCATAAAACTTGTTTTTGTGACTGACATCGTAGATTGGGACAAAGGTTTCTTTGCCTACTTTCTTTGTCCGCCATCCTGCTCACTGAAAGAAAGTAGGCGGCTTTGCCGCCCACCGCTTAAAAATGCGTGTAAAGTCCCGTTACCATAGTAAACATATCTTCGAGCATATCGCAATAGATGCCTTCGTGCGTGGCTATGTCCGTTTTCCTGCACTCAAAGGTCTTTTTGCTGAAGGTCTTGCGGTAGAAACGCATATTATATAAATCTGCTCCTGCATCGTAGATGATGTCAAGGCGGTTTGCACTCGTCTTGTTCCGTGCAAGGCTCATACGGAGTCCGTTCCCCATATCTATGAAGTCTTTGCTTCCCGTCATGGCGGCAAAGCGTCTGCCACCTATCTGTTCAAAAATGGTCTTTGCTATCATATCTGTTTTTAGTTTATGGTTGGCGGTGTCCGCACCGCCAACTTGTTCAACATTCGGTTATCTCGGCAATGGGTGTATGGCGTTTCAGCCATTCCAACAGACACTCCATATTGTACTCGCTCGTTATGACTGCCGTATGGGTGTCAATGGCGGTAAACCTGCTTCCCTCATAGTCATCTATCCACTCTTTGAGGGTTGCCACTCCCCAAAACTGCGTATCTCTGAAAATGCCGTCCAACTCCGTAATCGCTTCTCTGAACTTGACGATTATTGTCTGATAGGCGGGTGTACTCATAATCTATCCTCCTTTCCTTGTTTCTTGTTCAACCACTTGTCCCTTTCTGCTCGACATTCGCCCAATGTGGGTTTCACACAAGAGAAAAGTTCCATATCCGTGTGACGGTAGTCGTACTGCACAAGGGTGCGTCTTTTCCTGCCGTAACCTAATTGGAAACTTTCATACTTTTCCGTACCTGCCGTTTGGCAGGTACTCACTCCATTGATGGTCATTCGTGTACTCATATCATTTGCTTTTGAATGAATCTTTCCAAATACTTCTCTTGTATGCCGAGTGCTTCGGCATAGATACTTAATTGGACTGCATAACGGGTATTGTAATAACTCCTTTCCATTTCGTTTGTGGATAATCCGATATGTTCCCTTATATCGTTCAAATGTCTTTTGACAATATGCTTGTAGTAACGGTTTCTTTTTTCTCTTTCGTTGGTCATAATTCCATTCTGTTTATAGGTTAAAAATGTACTGACAGCACTCTGTTCTGCATCACCATTTCGGGGTCGCTCGTGTAGCGTTGGTGCATATAGAAATGGTGTGAGCCGAAGCCGTAAAAGAAGAACTTGTCAAGTTCGTGCTTCTCAGAAAAGTCCTTTACGCTTCGCCTTAACTGCTCCTCACTCGTTGCAAGAGTGAGAAGGTTTACAAATTCAAGGAACATCTTTGGGATTGTATCACCCCAAAGACAAACCATACTTTCAATTCTTACTTCCATATTGTTCAATATTATAGGTTTATATTATGCCGCTTTCATCCGTTCACGGATAAGGTTGGCGTTCTTGTTCACAAGGTCTATGATGCGCTCGTGATATTCGGTGTCTTGGTTGTATTTGCCGTGACACTGCACAACTCTGAAGGTGCGCAAGTCCACCTCAACGGTTTCAATTATCTCACCGCCAATCCTTGCCGAGAGTATGAGGGTATCGGCTTTCTTATAGTATTCACTGCCGAACACGCAGATGTTCTGCGTCTTGCCCTCGTTGTAATACTCGTCTATGCTTTCAAGCACCTTGACGATTATTTCCTCGTCAGTGATTACCAATCCGAAGAATTTAGATTTGTTGGCGATGAAATCCTCTGCATCTTTCTTTCGTTGGAGTTGTTGCTGCTGCTCACGCTCACGCCTTTCAATCTCCCACCTGCGCTGTCGCTCAATCCGTTCCTTCTCGTGTATGGCTTCAATCTTTCGGGTTGCCTTGTCGTGTGCCACCATGAAGTCTTCGGGACAGATGTTCTTCGGGTTGCGGAGGTCTTGACCGAGTTTTTTGAGCATACGTAGATAGTCGCACCACATGGAGAGGCTGTCTATCTGATATTTATGACGTTTGGCAATCAGATATGACGCCCAACATTCATCGGCAATCAGTGGGTTGCCGAGAAAGTATTTCATACCCTCAATCTCACCGCCTTTCATAAGGGTTTCAATTCTTGGGTCTGAAAGCAAAGCCTTGAAAAGACGCACGGGGGAGATGCCGTGAAAATCGCCCTTGAAACCGTTGCGTCTGAGTTGGGGCAATATCTTCATATTGGGATACACATTCCCCCACGCCACAACATCATCATAAAGGCTGCTGTGTGGTCTGACCTCCATACCGCTATCCAAAGCCCACACATCGCAATAGTAGAAAGAGAAGCCACGAAGCAGAGCCATGTCGGTAATGATGCCTTTGGGTGAAATCCAACGCTGCACAACCTCGTGGCAGTAGAATTTCATTGGCTCGCCTTTTCTGCTCTCGCATCTGACCTGCGCCACACGGATTAACTGATACCCTTTGCAGGTGGTTATCACGCTGAAATACTGCGTTTCCTTGTGGGTGCGCTTTCGGGTGTCCCATACTTTGAGTTCAGCACGGCATTGGGGGCAGGTACAACCATCAAGGCTGTCGCATAATCCGTTGTTGCCGTGCCACTCGTGACCGCAGTCGGAACAGGTGATGTTCCCTTTCTTGGTGCGGTAGCCGAAATGTTCAACACAATGGCGGTATGCCCAATCAATTTGTGTTGCGGATATGGGGTGAAGGTTGGCGGAAAGTCTTGCCACCTCTTTTTGTATGCGTGTCTTGGGTTTCATAATCAAAAGTCAAATAGGGAGGGTTGTACAATAGTTTCTTTTTTCGCTGCCGGTCTGTTGCGGTTCTGCAACTTGCGGACTTCCTCTTCTTGATATTTTTGGATAGCCTTCTGCCGTGCTTCCGCCTTTTCCTCTGCCGTGAGTTCCACAATATGGTTCACCGCCACTTGGCAGTTCATCGGTTTGCCCACCTCTATCTCGTTTTCTTCATAGTAGTGGATGGCTTGCCCGAATATCTCTCCGTCCGTGAAGCCGTTGCAACCGCTGTTCTTCACATAGTTCAGAATGTAGGTCACGCAGTCGTCTATGTTCTTGGCAGGGTTGCTGAAACTTTTGGCAAAGAGTTGGTCTTCCTCTGCACGTTGCTCCAAGTACATCTGTATCGTTTTCTTAAAATGGTCAGTTCCTTTCATATCGTCAAATTTTTGTTGGGTTGTCATTCAGATAAAGTATGTCGCAGTCCTCCACTTCGGTAGGTAGTCCGAAAAGCGGATAGTGTGAGAAGTATGGCTGTGCGTTTCCATCCACATTGGTAAGGGGTGAAACAATCTGCACCTGCCAATCATTCATCCATTTGTCAATCATACGGATTTCATCGTCCGTCAGTCCCGTTGCATCCCCGTTGATGAGGTAACACAAACTCCATGTCGGTATCTTTTCAGTTGTCTTGTTCATATCGCTGTCGTTATTCAGATTGTCTGTTTCAGTATCTCTCTCCAATAAATCGGCTCTACCTCGCTCAGCAGGAAGTCTGTAAAGTCCCTCCGTGCGTCCTTGTTCAGTTCGTGGTACAAACTGCGGAATGAGTCAAAATTGCCGTTGATATACACTTCCACCAAATACTCGAAGAAGTTTTCCACTTCGTAATACTTGCATTGCTGCGCTGCCGTTTTGCTGTTTCTCTTTGCCATGTCGGTAGGTATTAAAGGGTGAATAACCAAAGGATAAGACCGAAGAAGGCAATGGTGGAAAGGATAGCCACGATTATACCTATCGCCACTCGGAACAATCCGTTTACAATCTCTGAAATGATGCCCAAGAGGATGCCGAACATCCCGAAGGCGGTGCGCACGATTAAACCGCATACTGCAAGTCCTATGTATTGCGCCACTTGTCTGAAATTTGCCGTTGTTGTCATATTTACGTTGTTTTTGATTTTTTTTGTTTTTAATGCGGATTCAAGAGCTGAGGGAGTTGAGTTTCAAACTATCTTATCTGCCTCTCGTTTATCCGACATTTTTTTTAATGCGTCTTTCTGTCGCATCGGTCGTTTTCGTTTCGGGTGCTCAAAAAGGTAGGGATTAGGGGATGCAAGGTTTTTCGGAAAAATACTACCCGCAGGGCTGGAGATTTTTCCAGAAAACAGGAGGCTTGACCTTTCATCCCCGTCAAATCCCGGAATTACCTTTGCGCCCAGAACGAAAATGACTGACTGATGCGGCTACTGAAAGGCGTAAAAATGGAGGTAAACGGAAGTAGAGGCAGATTCGAGAGAAAACTTCAGAGAGAAATCCACAAAAAGAAGAAAAGACAAAGAGAAAGGAAATACTGCCGGAAGCGTGAAACCGGGCAAACCACCTGCAAGGAAGTGTGGTTTATCCGTCTGGCCAAACCCGTTTGGTCGGGCAAATAAACCATTCTTCCCGGTTTGCCTGCTGTGGGTGACGGCTTGTCCCATTTATGGGCGGGCGGTCACATGCAGCTTTCCGCTACCGGCTCAAAAAAACAGCAAAAGAAAAAAATCTCAGAAAATCCGTAAAAGCACCTTTGTGGCATAAGCCCAAAAGAAATGGGCCTTGCTTCATCAGTCTAAACTTGTTGTTTAGGCATGAGGCAAAGCCCTTTTCTTCGCTTATGCGAATAGTCGGGACATGGTTGTCAAAACTTGTTTTGGCTATGGTGTACCGACGGAGTTAAATCGCTTTTACGGAAAAGCCAAATTAAAGTGAAAAAAGTAGGGAGATTCTGTCGTAATCTCCCGTTTTATTTGTACTTTTGTACTTGAAGAGTTCTTTGAAGGTTACGCAACGCGCAGAAGTATATTTAAGGAGATAACTCTCTTATTCGTAACCTATTACCATAATGAGCGAATAACCTATGCTCATTTTCAATATCTTAGACCTTTTTCATAACTTCGCCTTACAAAACAAACAGTCCACAAAATATGAATGCCAAAAAACTTTCATTTTTACTTCTGATTCTCGTAGCTGTAGCCTGCACCAACCGCTCCACCTCTTCGGAACAAGACGAAATGAGGCATTGGAACAATGTCCTTCAACAAATCAATGCCTTACTACTCGAAAACAAAGCGCGACAAACGTTGGATCTTGCCAAACAGACCTTGCCCGAAATCCTGGAATCGGCAGAAAAAAACGGAACTACAGATACCCTGATTTACTATGCCCGCAAGATATTTAATGCCTGCGGGAACAATTACATAAACACCAAACAATACAAAGACGGCATCGACTATATGGACAGCATTGGGAACCATCCCCTCATCCGCGAACATTGCCCGCACGAACTGCTGAGCTTCAAGGCCGGACTGAACCAACTGTATGGCAATAACCCGGAAGCTGTCCGACTGGCAGAAGACTACCTCCAGTTACCGGTCTGTACCAGTGCCAATGACTTTATCCGGCAGGCAGAAATCATAAGCGGTGTCTACATGTACTCCGGAAACAATCTACCCAAAGCTATCCAAATTTTGGAAAAAGCAATAGATGTCTACCGGAAAGGCGGAAACTTCCCGAACATGCTGCGGATAATGTCACGGTTGGGCATCTATTACCACCTCAGTGGCGAATACGAGAAAGCTATAGCCACTAACCAAGAAGCCATAGCCACTTACAACGACAGCATAGCACCTGGAAATGTAGTGATTGCCTACGGAGAACAAGCTAATCTCTACGCCGAACTGGGTATGTACGACCAGGCCCTGGAAATGAACAAAAAAGCCCAATACTACTCCATGCTGAAAGACAGCTTCGGACTGGGAGACTTGTACCGCTACCGTGCCCAGATCTTTCGTAACATGAATCAAAAGGACTCTGTATTCCACTACCTCAGGCTGGGAGAAAAGTTGTCAATGATACAAAACAGCTTTAAGGGCGTATTCGTAAACAAAGTAGAAACGGTAAACAGTTATCTGGACTATCCCGACTCTTTGGAAAAAGCACTGCAACTTGCCCTTAGCATCTGTCCCGATACCGTGCGGATGCCCCAATGGGCCAAATACCAACTCAACCTCCACCTAGGCCGGGCCTTACTGCAAACCGGGAAGGAACAAAACGGCATACGCCTGATAGACCGGGCTGCACAAGACCTCATCAACATGAAGTTCATGGAAGGCCGCGATGCCAACGAGATATTAATGGATTACTATCTGGCCAAAGGCATGAACGACGATTTTGCTCGTTGCTACATCCGTAACCGACAGTTTGCCGATTCTCTGGACAATAACGAAAAGAAACGTGCTGTGGCAGCAGCCAACATCCGGTTTGATACCAACCAAAAGAGAAAGAAAACAAACATGCTCTCGGCACAAGTGCAATGGCAGCAACAGCAGTTGTTCTACAACATCTGCATCTCCATTACATTACTGTTGCTACTTATCACCACTACAGCCTATTTCATCATCCGAAGGAAGGCCAACCACCAGCTTATAGAAAACAACAAACGGGAAATACAGACCCTCATTACCCGGCAGCAAGACCTGAACCGCCGCAACGAACAACTGACGGAAGAAATAGAACGGGCCATGGCTACCAATAACCTCAACTCCATTCGCCAGCTCACCGTGCAAAGCCTGCTCAGCAGGGAAGATGAGAACACATTCCGCCGGTCGTTTGCCACCATACATCCTTCTTATCTGCCCAAGCTCCGCGAAAGTTATCCTCAACTGACCCGCAACGAAGAATTGCTGGCCATGCTCATCTGCATGAACCAAAGTACCGACGAAATAGCCCTTATCATGGGAATCAACCGGAATAGTGTAAACGTAGTCCGTTCGCGCATGCGCAAGAACATGGAATTGCCCAAAGAAAAATCCCTGGATGAAGTATTGAAACAATACCTTACATAACAAATAAAAATAAGCCCGCTTATTTTGCTCTACGTTTGGTTTACACTATCTTTGCAGCGTTTAATACACAAAACCTATGGTAAGAAAGTTCGATTTTCTCGTTATCGGCTCCGGACTTGCCGGTATGAGTTTTGCGCTGAAAGTAGCGCATAAAGGAACAGTAGCCCTCATCTGTAAGGCAGGTTTGGAAGAGGCAAACACTTATTTTGCACAAGGAGGTATCGCCTCTGTCACCAATCTGGCCGTAGACAATTTTGAAAAGCATATCGAAGATACCATGATTGCGGGTGACTGGATAAGCGACCGTGAAGCCGTAGAGAAGGTGGTGCGCAATGCCCCCGAACAAATCAAGGAGCTTATCAAATGGGGAGTGAACTTCGACAAAAAGGAGGACGGAGAGTTTGACCTGCACAAAGAAGGCGGCCACTCCGAATTCCGCATCCTCCACCATAAGGACAATACGGGTGCAGAGATACAGACCAGCCTCATTGAAGCTGTGAAGCAACACCCCAACATCACCGTACTGACCGACCATTACGCTGTGGAAATCATTACCCAGCATCACCAGGGAATCATCGTTACCCGCCACACCCCCGGCATCAAGTGCTACGGTGCCTATGTGCTGAACGAAGCGACGGGCGAGGTGGATACCTTCCTTTCCAAAGTCACCATCATGGCAACGGGCGGTTGCGAAGCCGTTTACCGCCATACCACCAACCCGCTGGTGGCCACGGGAGACGGCATTGCCATGGTCTACCGTGCCAAGGGAGCAGTGAAAGACATGGAATTCATCCAGTTCCATCCCACAGCCCTTTTCCATCCGGGAGACCGCCCCTCGTTCCTCATCACCGAAGCCATGCGCGGTTATGGCGGCGTGCTGCGTACCAAAGACGGAAAAGAATTCATGCAGAAGTACGACCCGCGACTCTCGCTGGCCCCGCGTGACATCGTGGCGCGTGCCATCGACAACGAAATGAAACAGCGCGGTGAGGACCATGTGTATCTGGACGTCACCCACAAAGACCCCGAAGAAACCAAGAAGCACTTCCCTAACATATACAAGAAATGCCTCAGCATCGGTATAGACATTACAAAGGAATACATACCGGTAGCCCCCGCCGCCCATTATCTCTGCGGTGGCATCAAGGTGGATTTGGACGGACAGAGCAGCATCCGCCGCCTGTACGCCATCGGCGAATGTTCGTGCACCGGACTGCATGGCGGCAACCGTCTGGCAAGCAACTCACTGATTGAAGCCGTGGTTTATGCCGACGCGGCAGCCAAACACGCGCTGAGCGTACTGGAACGTTATGACTTCAACGAAGACATTCCCGAATGGAACGACGAAGGTACCATTTCCACCGAAGAACGTGTCCTCATCACACAAAGCATGAAGGAAGTGAACCAAATTATGGAGGCATACGTAGGCATTGTCCGCAGCAATACCCGGTTGACACGTGCCTGGAACCGACTGGACATACTTTACGAGGAGACAGAAGCACTCTTCAAGCGGAGCAAGGCTACCCGAGAGCTGTGCGAACTACGCAACATGATAAACGTAGGATACCTGATAACAAAGCAAGCCATGGAACGCAAGGAAAGCCGCGGACTGCACTACACGATAGACTATCCGCACGCCAAGAAATAAACATAAATCCTCTCCATCATGAGGAAACAATATTTCTCTTTCATTTTTTTGTATATTTTCTCAAGCTGTCTCTACAGTCAGACGATGGACGACAATATCATCATCAACTGCTGTGAAGACAGCTATGTTTTTAAAGAAGGCCCGGGAAACAACCCCATCGTACAAAACACCCGAAAGACCGAATATGAAGCCTTGCGGATGGGAGCTACCGTACAACCTCATATGTTCTATGGCGAATTCATCTCTCTGGACGAAGCCAAAGCTAAGGGAGTACTTGCCCCCAAAGCCATCCACCGCCATGCCACACCGGAAAATGTATTCTTCGACGATACCCGTATCTGCTACTTCAACCTCTCCCTAAGCCGGCAGGGGAAAAAGGCGGCCGTACAGTTCAACCGTACCTTCCATGACCTGCGCTACTTTACACACATCTACTTTCCGGAGGAATACTTCATCCGCAAGAAACGTATCACCGTCACCATTCCTGCCGCACTGTCCCGTTTCCGGCTGGTGGAGAAGAACTTCGGTCCCGGCATCCGGTGTGAAAAGAGCGTGAATAAGGAAGGGGATTCCCTTTTTGTCTACACCTTAAAAGGAGTGCCTGCCACCCGAAAGGAAGAAGCTGCTCCCGCAGACAACTGCCTCTATCCCCATCTGCTGGTGACCGGTCCCTTTGCCGATGTACAGGCCATGTACCGCTGGCTGAACGGACTGGCCGAGGTGGACTGCACTCTCCCCCAAGCCGAAATGCTGACGGATGAAATTACTGCCGGATGCACCGATGAACTGGAGAAGATACGCCGCACCTATGCCTACGTACAGCAGAACATACGCTACATCGCCTTTGAAAACGGATTGGCAGGACATCGGCCCGACCGGCCTGCCGAAGTGCTGCGCAAGCGTTACGGCGACTGCAAGGGAATGGCACTCCTGCTGCGCACATTGCTGAAAGCCCAAGGATTCGATGCCCGAATGGCCTATATCGGTACGGACGACATCGCCAGTTCTCCCGACGAAGTGCCGACACTGGCTGCCATCAACCATGCCTTCTGCCTTCTTTTCCATCAAGGGAAAAGATATTGCCTGGATGCCACCTACCGATACCTACCGCCCGAAGACATCCCCCAAGGTATACAAGGCCGAAAAGCACTGGTAGAAAACGGAGACAGCTGCCTGATACTGACTCTTCCCCAGCAGGATGCCTCCGCCTCTACGGACAGTCTCAATTATCACTATCGCTTGATGACGGACAGCAATCCCCCTACCCTGAAAGGCACCGCCACCCGCGTAAGTACGGGCGAATACAAGGAATACCTGCTCAGTCTCTACCATGACACCCCCAAGGAGAAGCAGACAGACCTGCTAAACAATCAGATAAACAATACCGCTGCCGTACAATCGGCCGATGGAGAGTACTGCCTCGAAGCAGACCCGCACGAAGATTTCTTCCACCAGCCCATTGACACCACCCGCCGCAAGCAGGATTACCTACTGCCGTGGAGATGCCGTATTGTACGCGAGGTAACGATTGATATTCCACAAGGATATGCCGTGTCTTATTTGCCTGCAGACTTTCACATTGAAACGAATCAAGGCATCCTCAGTTGCTCCTACCGCGCCGGAGCAGGATATATCCACTTCCGAAAAGTGATGGAGATACGCAGAAAACGTATTCCACTTGCTCTTATCCCTGCTTGGAATGATGCCCTGCGACAATGGAAAAAAGCCTGCAACGAACAGATAGTAATCCGGCAAAACACCCTTTAAACAAATAATTGAATATAAAACGCCATCACCATGAAAACAACACGTTTTTTCCTACTGCTGCTGATGTTACTTGCCACTTCGGGACTGAATGCCCAAAAGGAAGAAGACAAATATGCTGCGCTCGTAAGCGAAGTGCGCAATGAAGTATGGTCGCTGAACCTGCCCGACTTTAAAAATATGACTGTACCCGAGAAATACAGAAACGAACCCGCCGTTATCCTTGCCGTACACAGCCGTCTGGAGGTAACCCGGAAAACCAAGTTGGACTGGTGGGGAATGGGATTGACCAAACAACAGATAACCTGCCGCAGCATCTACCGCCAAATGGTATACATCAACAGCCAAAGTGCACTGGAAGAGATGTCACAGTTCAGCTTCCTTTCCCAGGAAAAAGAACGCTACACCCGTAATGAACAACAGCGTATACTGGGTGTGCGCATCATCAAACCGGACGGAACAATTCAGGAAACAGCCCCGCAGGAGTACATGGAAACCGATGAAGGCGGCCACCCACGTAGCCGCAACATCCAAGAGAAATGGAACAAGCTGGCCGTACCCGGACTGGAAATCGGAGACATCATCGACTTGTTCTTCGTACGATACACCATACTGAACAACCAGAACCCCGAACCTTTCGGTTTTTACTTTATGGACAGCTATCCTCTGCTTGCCTATTCCGTCCATTGCGAGATAGACCCCAAGCTGAGCACTTTCTACCGTTGCCTGAACGGAGCAAGGGACTTCGACCATAGCACCGATACCGAAGGAAACCATATCCTCGACTTGCATACCGGAGACTCCGGACGTGTCATTCCCGACTTCTGGTACAACAGTGCCCGGCAAACGCCCATGATTCTGATGTACATCTACAACAGCAAGACACCCTATGCCTGGATGCCACCCAGCGCCCGCAAGCCGGGACTATATGCCAACCCCAATCCAAAACTGATGACAGATGACACACGTGCCTCCATGAAGGCTCCCGGCACCAACTGGTCCGGTCTGCGCAGCGGACGGAAAGGCGAAATATCCAAAGCCCTCAAAGCCCGTCAAGCCGAAGGATGGAGCGATAAGAAACTGATGGACTATCTCTACCAATACTGCTATTACCGGTATATGGAAAACGGTGCAGACTATACTCCCGCCAGTTTCATCCTGCTGATGCACGAACTTCTGGAAAAAGCAGGTATTCCCCACCGGACAGGAATCACGACCAAAGATACCCGGGAGCCTCTGGACCAGCTCATCAACTACAGCAATACCACTTGGTTTATCTATCTGGAATCCAACGGAAAATGCTATACTCCACCGGCCTGCTATGCTGTTCCCGGTGAAGTGCCTGCCAGCCTGCAAGGCGAAGAAGCCATACTGGAAGACAACACATGCCTTACCCTTCCCTCCACCACCCCCCAAGACAACCGGGATATGGCTACCATAAACGCTTCTATAAGCGGCACCACTCTCCACATCAGCCGCCGGGAAGAGATGAGCGGTGCACTGAAAGAACACTTCCAACCCTACCTCATTATGGACGAGGACCTTTACAACTCCGTTCGTCGCCAACTGGGTATTACAGCCACCATCTACGACGAAACCAAAGAAAAATTCCATGCCGACCTGCGCGAAAGTTACCGCCGTGAACGGGAGCAGGAGAAAGAGCGTTACCGTAATGAAATCATCGGTTATCATGGCTCGGAAGAAGGACTGGAAACACTCCTCGGCTACCAGCTTTTCAGCATCGGAAACCGGGCAGACAGTGCGGCACTTGCCTATCAAGTGGACTATGTACTGGACGGATACGTAAAGAAAGCGGGTACAAACTTTGTTCTCTCCGTAGGTCGGTTGATAGGGTCACAGCCAGAGCTGAAAGGCGAACAACGCCTGCGCAAGGAGGACATTTATTGGGAGATGCCCCGTTGTTACCAATGGGACATCACAGTCAATCTGCCGGAAGGTTATCGAATTTCTCCCGAAGGCCTGGAAAGACTGAACGTAAAAGTAGAAAACGACTGCGGCGCTTTCATTGTCCAAGCCACCACTGAAGACGGAACATTAAGAATAAAAGCCGAAAAACGCATCAACCACAAGACGGAACCGGTAGCCAACTGGGAGAAACTGCTTGAAATAACCGATGCTGCCAACAGTTATGAAGCACTTTCAATAGTGTTCCAAGCAACCATTAATCCCCCTACATCTCCAACAACCGGCTATTAATCCTTCTCTGCCCGCTGCAGCATCGCCATACACAGCTTGCTGTCGTACTGTACAGCCACTGCAAAACGACTGCATACTTTTGCAGCGTCACTGCATACCGGTTTGCAGCAGCACTGCAACAGTTTTGCAGTCGCACTGCAATTTGTTTGCAGTGACGCTGCAGCAAATGTGCAGCAATTACAAGCTATATGACTGTCACAGCAAACAAAAAGCCCCGCAGAGCTTGCTTTCGCTCTGCGGGACTTTGTTCTCTCTATGAGGAAATTATCATCAATAGTTTGACTTCTTTACTTCGAAGTAAGCCTGCGGATGCAAGCAAGCCGGACATACCTGAGGAGCTTCCTTACCGGTGTAGATGAAACCACAGTTGCGGCACTGCCATACCACTTCGCCTTCCTTGGCAAATACGCTGGCAGTCTCTATATTCTGGATAAAAGCGCGATAACGTTCTTCGTGTCCCTTTTCGGCAATGGCGATGTTACGGTACATAAGAGCGATTTCGGGGAAACCTTCTTCGTCTGCAATATCAGCAAACTTAGGATAATCCAATGACCATTCTTCGTGTTCGCCGGCAGCAGCTTCCTGAAGATTTTCCAGGGTAGTGCCGATAACACCTGCAGGATAAGAAGCGGTGATTTCCACCATACCGCCTTCCAGCCACTTGAACATACGTTTAGCGTGTTCCTTTTCCTGGTCAGCCGTTTCTGTGAAAATAGCGGCGATTTGTTCGTAACCTTCTTTCTTGGCTACACTTGCAAAATAAGTGTAACGCATTCTTGCTTGTGATTCACCAGCGAATGAAGTCAGCAGATTCTTCTCAGTCTGAGTTCCTTTAACACTTTTAGCCATAGTCTCTTTTTTTATTAGTTAATATAATTACGTATAAATGTCGTTCGTACTGTTTATAAACAACACAAAATTACGAATTTAGTTTGGAATAATCACACCTCTGCCCCATCGGATTTATTTATCGTCTTATAGAAAGAATCTATCTTCACCGATAACCCGAAGAGGTATTTCAGACATAATTAATAGCACATATCTGATAAGGAAAACAAAATACATCACAGTTGTGTTCACTAATATCCATTATTTTATCTACTTTTGCAGGCAATTTGCAATATATACATTACATTCTGTATAAAAAAACGTATAAAAAAGTAGATTATAATGAAAGCGTTCGGATTCAGACCAAAGCTATACACGGCTTTAAAAAATTACTCTAAAGAACTGTTCATGGCAGACCTGATGGCAGGTATCATTGTAGGTATCGTTGCCCTCCCGCTTGCCATTGCATTCGGTATCGCCTCCGGCGTATCACCGGAGAAAGGTATCATTACGGCTATCATAGCCGGTTTCATCATCTCCCTGATGGGTGGAAGCAAGGTACAGATTGGAGGACCGACCGGTGCGTTCATCGTCATTATCTATGGCATCATCCAGCAATACGGTGAATCGGGGCTGATTGTCGCCACACTGATGGCAGGCGTACTGCTCATCCTGCTGGGAGTGTTCAAGCTGGGAGCTGTCATTAAGTTTATCCCCTATCCCATCATCGTAGGTTTTACAAGCGGTATTGCCGTCACCATCTTTACTACGCAGATTGCCGATATCTTCGGGCTGACGTTCGGAGGAGAGAAAGTTCCGGGAGACTTTGTAGGAAAATGGATGATTTATTTCCGACATTTCGATACCGTTAACTGGTGGAACACGATTGTAAGTATTGTCAGTATCTTCATCATTGCCATTACACCGCGGTTCTCGAAGAAGATACCGGGGTCACTTATTGCCATCATTGTGGTGACAGTGGCAGTCTGGCTGATGAAAGTATATGGAGGCATTGACTGTATCGATACCATCGGCGACCGTTTCAGCATCCGTGCCGAACTGCCGGATGCCGTGATGCCTGCCTTGGATTGGGAAGCGATAAAGAACTTGTTCCCCGTAGCCATTACAATCGCTGTACTGGGTGCCATCGAATCTTTGCTGTCTGCCACCGTGGCCGATGGTGTGATAGGCGACAAACACGATTCCAACACGGAACTGATAGCACAAGGTGTTGCCAACATGGCTACCCCGCTGTTTGGCGGTATCCCTGCCACCGGAGCCATCGCGCGTACCATGGCAAACATCAACAACGGAGGAAAAACTCCCGTAGCAGGCATGGTGCATGCAGTGGTATTGCTGCTTATCCTACTGTTCCTCATGCCGCTGGCACAGTATATCCCAATGGCTTGCCTGGCGGGTGTACTGGTCATAGTATCCTATAACATGAGTGGTTGGCGTACGTTCAAGGCATTATTGAAGAATCCTAAATCGGATGTCACGGTACTGCTGATTACTTTCTTCCTGACCGTCATCTTCGACCTGACTATTGCCATTGAAGTAGGTCTGGTGATTGCCTGCGTGCTGTTTATGCGCCGCGTCATGGAGACTACCGAAATATCCGTCATCAAAGATGAAATAGACCCGAATGCAGAATCGGACATTGCAAGCAATGACGAGCACCTGATAATCCCCGAGGATGTGGAAGTATATGAAATAAACGGTCCTTACTTCTTCGGCATCGCCACCAAATTCGAAGAAATCATGGCGCGGCTGGGCGACCGCCCCAAAGTGCGCATCATCCGCATGCGTAAAGTTCCGTTCATCGATTCTACCGGTATCCACAACTTGACAAGCCTTTGTGAGATGTCCCAAAAGGAAAAAATAACCATTGTGCTCTCCGGTGTCAATGAAAAGGTACATAAGGTACTGGAAAAATCGGGCTTCTATGAGCTGTTGGGCGAAGAAAATATCTGTCCGAACATAAATGTGGCACTGGAAAGGGCCAAAATGATTATCCAACACTAATCCCGGCATGGCACGAAAAAAAAGAAACAATCGCAAGGCGTCTATTATCTTATATTGTTTATATGTGCGGTCTGCCTTGCCTATGAACCCGTTGCAAAGATACTTTCGGATGCCAAGCAAAAGAGTTCTACGCCTGCCAAGATAGAACTCACGGCAGGCACACGCCTTGAAATACCGGCAAAGCTGAAGAACGTCTCCGAACAGATTCTCCAGCGGAAAGGATACACAGTATCCTACAACAAAGATTTAAAGATACCCAACTGGGTAGCCTGGGAACTCACTCCCGAAAAACTGGTGGAGCGTGAAAGCCGTACAGACAAGTTCTTGCCCGACCCCGACCTGCCTGAGCACGAGGCAGTAACCACCGATGACTACAAAGGAGCCGGCATGGACCGCGGACATATGTGTCCGGCCGGTGACAACCGCTGGCACTGGAAAGCCATGCAAGAGAGCTTCTACATGACAAACATTTGCCCGCAGAACCACAATCTAAACCGTGGCGACTGGAAAGAACTGGAAGAGTCATGCCGCCGTTGGGCACAAGAAGAAGGCAAGATATACATTGTATGCGGTCCTATTCTCTATGACCAACGTCACCGTACCATTGGTAAGAAGCACAAAATTACAGTGCCCGAAGCATTCTTCAAGGTCGTTCTGTGTGCAGACAGCAATCCCCCCAAAGCCATCGGCTTCATTTATAAGAATGCATCAGGCAATCATCCGTTGGACAGCTACGTCAATACAGTGGACGAAGTGGAACGGATTACAGGTATCGACTTCTTCCCCGCCCTTCCGGATGAAATAGAAGAGAAGGTGGAAGCCGAATATGACTTGAAACTGTGGTAAAGGAGCTATTCCTTTACCCAGGCATCTACAATCTCGGCTACATAAACCCGGTGCAATCCACCGTGGTCACCGCCATACCAACGCTCGTAGACGGAATGGTCGAGAAAGAGTTCTTCTTTCATATCGGTAATGAAAAGCTTGCGGCACTCCAATCCCAGGCGGTCCTGCTCAAAGAGAATGTTTCCCCGTTCGGTAACAATAGGATTCAGACCAGTTTCCTTTACCTTATCCACTTCCCTACCCGATTTACTGCCACAAAGGTTGTAAATGCTCCGGTTTTCCTTTCCTAAAAAAGAAAGGGTGAAATATTCGTTCTCCTCCATAAACTCATACGTATAGCGCTCGGAACGAATAAAGACAAACACCACCGGCTTGTTCCAAAGCCAGCCAATACCTCCCCAACTGGCAGTCATGGTGTTGAAATGTTCTTTACTGCCTGCCGTAACCAGCATCCACTCTTTGCCTATCACTTCGAAGAAGTTCTCGCTTAAATCTTTAATTGCTATTGATTTCATAAGTATATTATTAATAAGAAACACTTACCGGTATACCCGTTTCACGTATCCGTTCCGCAATGCGATCCAGTTCCTCATGAGTGGCCTTCTGCAAATCATGGTCGGGCGTTTCGCGGTCGATGGTATAAATCATCACTTGGCGGGGAGCAATCTCCTTGACAGCTTCCAGCCAGGGAAGAACAAATTTATCGGATGTATTATCCATATCTTGTCCTTTATAACTTCCTTTGAGAAACATGGTCTGGATAATGCAGTTCCCTTTGAACGCTTTCATCCCTTCTATAATCTCCCGGATGGAGTAATGTCCGGTAGGACGGTCAAGTACACGGACATACTCTTCATCTACCGTATCCAGTTTAAGGATGTTGTTGTCAATCTTGTTCAAAGCCTCGAATACGGCAGGACGATGAATAAAGGTAGAATTGCTCAGTACGCTCACCTTTGCATTCGGAAAATACTTGTCGCGCAAGGCAAGTGTATCTTCTATGATTTCGGGGAAACGGGGATGTGCCGTCGGTTCTCCATTACCGGCAAAAGTCAGTACATCCGGTGTAGGTCCGTTTTGCTGCATGTCCCGCAGGCGGGCTTCAAGGGCCGAACGGACTTCTTCGCGCGTAGGCAACGGCTGTTTGGGACGATAGTCGGCATTGAAGCCACATTCACAGTAAATGCAGTCGAAAGTGCATACTTTGCCGTCTGCCGGCAATAAATTTATTCCCAAAGATACTCCCAGACGGCGAGAATGAACGGGACCGAATATGGGAGATGGATAAATGACAGTCATACTATTTACGATTTGACGATTTACGGTTTGATTAATGCTTAAACAATCTTACCGCTCCAAAGTTAAGTGAAAACTATGGTATCTGGCAATGTTCGGCTTGCAAAAGTTTACCCATAAAAGAAAATATTCCCTTTATAAAGCATACATCTCATGTTAAAAAAGTAAATCATACATTACATTTTATCTATTTTACTTGTTTATATGTAAAGTATACATTACATTTGCAGATAGCATCTAAATGCATAGTATTATGAGAAAGAACTATTTATTTCCAACCACTTTCAGAAAGATAGGTTGGTGTTTATTTGTCCCATTCGCCATCACGTCCTTCATCTGCCTTTTCGACGGCAGCAATGAAGATTGGTTGAAGGTAAACGCGTTGTCAGTAATTCCCTGGGGTATTATCAAGAACTCTTTATTCGACGAGTTGAGTATGATAGGGCTTACGGTTTCACTCTTGTTCATAGCTTTCTCAAAAGAAAAGGACGAAGATGAATGCATTGCCAATATTCGTTCAAACTCTCTTATCTGGGCTACCATAACAGCGTATTCCCTACTGATAGTATGCACTATGCTGATTTATGACATGCAATATCTTAATTTTGTATTTATAGACTTGTTCATGATATTGTTTCTGTTCATCATAAAGTACAACATTGAACTTTATAAATTTAGGAGGAGCAACAATGACTAATACATTAAGGGTAGAAAGAGCCATCAAGCATATGACCCAACAGCAATTGGCTGAAGCCATAGGAGTGAGCCGGCAAACCATCAATGCCATAGAATCGGGAAAGTATGTCCCTTCCACCTTGCTGTCATTGAAAATATCAGAGATATTCGGAAAGACTGTAAATGAAATTTTCATGTTGGAAGAAAGTGACAGATAAAGAGAAGACTCTAAAAAACTGTTTTAATTTTATTTCAGTTTTCTTCTGAGGCAACCTGAAAAATAAAAATAAAACAAGTTC